>ENA-OQCB01000127-OQCB01000127.1-human-gut-metagenome-genome-assembly--contig:-NODE-127-length-35639-cov-2.975220_pt1 | contig 35639 bp, 40 predicted proteins | sample MGYA00242493_ERZ504568 | MGnify/ENA primary metagenome ERZ504568 (study PRJEB26092, sample SAMD00036229) | human gut metagenome | host: Homo sapiens | study: EMG produced TPA metagenomics assembly of...
GTCTGTCGTCCTCACAACGGGTTTTCCCACGTCGTGCAGCAGCATCGTCAGCCTCAGCACTTTATCCGCCGGTACTGCCATCAGACTCACCAAGGTATGCCTACCCACGTCGTAGCAGTGATGAGGCGTATTCTGCGCCGTCTCCATCATCGCGTCAAATTCCGGAAGAATCACCCTCGTGATTCCCGTCTCCCAGGCCGCCTCTAAATACTCTGGATGCTTTGAAGTCAATATCTTAACCAGCTCCACCTGAATCCGCTCCGCGCTGATATGCACTAGATTGGGGGACAGCTCTGCCAAAGCCTTGTAGGTTTTTTCGTCTATGGTAAAACCTAACTGGGCACTAAAACGAACGGCCCTCATGATGCGCAGCGCATCCTCTGTAAACCTCTCTTTAGGCTCACCCACAGCCCGAATGACCTTTCCTTGGAGGTCTCTCATACCTCCAAAAAGGTCCACTAGGCCTTCTTCCTGATTATAGGCCATCGCATTGATCGTAAAGTCTCGTCTCTTTAAATCCTCTTCCAGACTGGAAGTAAACGTCACCTCCTTTGGGTGACGGGAGTCCTCGTATTCTCCATCCAACCGATAGGTTGTCACTTCGTATCCGTCATTTCCCAAAAGAACTGTGACCGTCCCATGCTGCAGCCCCGTGTCCACAGTCCTTCGAAACAGCTTTTTTACCTCTTCCGGTTTTGCGGAAGTCGTGATATCCCAATCGTCCGGCGTGCGGGCCAGAATACTGTCCCGCACACAGCCGCCCACCACATAGGCCTCGTAGCCATGGCTGTGGAGAATATCCAAAATCTCAGATACCTTCGGCGGAATCCAAAGTTTCATTTAATATGCTTTACCCCAGTAAACCATCTTCTTAGCCGGCTTTCCACAACAAACACATTTGTCTGAAATCTGCTCCTGTTCAAACGGGATGCAGCGTGAAGTCGCCTGAGTGTCTTCTTTTATCTTGTCCTCACATTCCTGGCACCCGCACCACATTGCTTTTACAAAGCCCGGTTTCTCTTCGATGGTCTTCTTAAATTCCTCATAATCTCTGGCCTCATAGGTGTGGGCATCTCTATGGGCTCTCGCTCTTTCCAGCATCTCACGCTGCATGGTATCCAGGGTCTCCTGAACTTTCTGGGCCAAATCTTCAAAGCTCACGACAATCTTCTCCCTGGTATCACGGCGCACGATCACTGCCTGTCCATTCTCAATATCTTTCGGACCACACTCGATACGAACTGGAATTCCCCTCATCTCCTGTTCCGAGAATTTCCATCCCGGACTCTTATCACTGTCATCCACCTTCACTCGGATTCCCGCTTTCTTGATCGCCGCCATCATCTCGTCCGCTTTTTCGAGAACCCCTTCCTTCTTCTGCTGAATTGGAATAATCATCGCCTGAACCGGAGCGATTCTAGGCGGCAGCACCAGGCCACTGTTGTCTCCGTGGACCATGATAATTGCCCCAATCATACGGGTGGTCATTCCCCAGGAGGTCTGGTGTACGTATTTCAGGGTATTGTCTCTGTCCGCATACTGGATGCCAAAAGCCTTCGCGAACCCATCTCCAAAGTTATGGCTGGTTCCCGACTGAAGAGCTTTTCCGTCATGCATCAGCGACTCAATCGTATAGGTCGCCTCTGCCCCTGCAAACTTCTCTTTGTCTGTCTTTCTTCCTTTAATGACAGGAATCGCCAGCTCCTCCTCACAGAAATCCGCATACACATTCAGCATCTGAATCGTGCGCTCCTCGGCTTCCTCCGCCGTCGCGTGAGCTGTGTGTCCTTCCTGCCATAAAAACTCTCTGGAACGCAAAAACGGACGCGTCGTCTTTTCCCAGCGAACGACAGAACACCACTGGTTATAAACCTTAGGCAAATCTCTGTGTGAATGGATATCTCTAGCATAGAAATCACAGAAAAGCGTCTCTGATGTCGGTCGCACACACAGTCTCTCCTGAAGCTCTTCCAATCCTCCATGTGTCACCCAGGCCACCTCCGGCGCAAAGCCCTCCACATGATCTTTCTCCTTTTGCAGCAAACTCTCCGGGATAAACAGTGGCATGTACACATTCTCTACCCCTGTCTCTTTGAATCTGCGGTCCAGCTCACTTTGAATATTCTCCCAAATCGCATACCCAGCCGGCTTAATCACCATACAACCTTTCACGCTGGTATAATCCACCAACTCCGCTTTCTTCACAACATCCGTATACCATTGCGCGAAATCTTCTTCCATAGAAGTAATCGCTTCCACAAGTTTCTTTTCTTTCGCCATAATCCTACTCCTCTTTCATTATTAAAACAAAACGGGCAAAAGCTTTCCTATTACATAACAAAGTGGGCAAGCCCACTTCAACTCCCCCAACCCCTCATCTTTGAGGGGCGCGTCCCACTTTGCGCGCCACCGCAACACCGCCTCGCGGTGAAATTCCTCATTGCTGCGTGTGCATCCTGCCCGGAGGGCTTTTTATTGCATAGGGAACGAAGTTCCCTATGCAATAAAAAAGCCCTCCAGTCCCAAAGGGACCGAAAGACTTCGGCGGTACCACCCTGTTTCACAGCTTTCCAAAGAACACTGTGCACCTTCTCTCCGTTATCGCCGGAATACGCCCCGCTTTCGCAGGAAGGCTCCAAGGCCGGTTCCACTGGTCGCTCACAAGACTCTCTCACCATATGACTCTCTCTCTGGGGATCGCTCACAGTGTACTATTCTTTTCATCGCCCGTATTTCATATTTAAGACACATTTTATTTAAAAAAGAATAAAATGTCAAGACTAAATTCGTCTGCTCTTTCAGTCCAAGGTAGCCATTCAGTCATAGCAACTCGGATTGGCTGCTGCGCAGCTTATATCGCCGCATGACTGAATGGTTACAGTCAAAGCTGTATTGTAATCTCTCTTCCCGTAGGACTGTACTGATAGTACCTAACCCCAGACGCATCCAGCATTCTCTTCGAGGCAATCACTGCCGGAGTATTCGCATACTTGTCATTTCCATAGACAATCGTCTTAATTCCCGACTGAATAATCGCCTTTGCACACTCATTGCAAGGAAACAATGTCACATAGAGCTTAGCCCCTTCCAGGCTGCCGCCGCGGTAATTGAGAATCGCATTCAGTTCACTGTGTGTGACGTATAAATAATTTTGTCTCCAGCTCCTCTCCTTCCCTGGCCCACGGAAAATCATCATCCGAACACCCAATCGGAAATCCATTATACCCCCATCGATAAAATTTTATTATCCTCGCTGACAATGCAAGCCCCCACCTGAGAACTTGGGTCCTTAGAACGCATCCCGGCCAACTGAGCCACACCCCATAAAGTACTCGTCCCCAGGTAATATAGTCAGAACGTTTCCGTATCGTTTTTTATCATATCCTTCTCCTGTTTCCCGTCGAAGACCCGCCATTCATACAGTCTCCTCCGTTTTGTCCCACCCTATTTTAATCTTCTTCAATCATACGGATTCTTCTGGCATGTCTCTCCTCGCCTGAAAACGGAGTATGTAAAAAACGTATCCACAATTTTCACTGCCAGACCAGGCCCTACTACTCTTCCTCCTAATGCCAACACATTGGCATCATTGTGAAGTCTCGTGGCCTCTGCACAGAAGCAATCTGTACACAGCGCAGCCCGGATTCCCTTCTGCTTATTCGCAGTTATAGAGATTCCGATTCCTGTTCCACAGATCAGAATTCCCTTCTCACACTCTCCGTCTGTGATCGCTTTGCAGACCCTCTTTGCATAGACAGGGTAATCCACCGATGCTGTGCTGTCACAGCCAAAATCCTTATACTCGATTCCCTTCTCGCGCAAATATGCCAAAATCTCCTGTTTCAGTTCAAATCCACCATGGTCACATCCAATCGCAATCATATTTTTTTCCTCCTGCTATCATCTGTTTATGCTGAATTTTCTCCCTACCGGAGAAAAACTCCTCATCTGTTGTTTATTTTTTTCTCAGCCTGAACTACACGATGCCCCGCTGCCTTCAGCAGCCGATTCATAATCGCCTGCCCCATTTTGGGAGTGTCAAAGGACTCCGAATAGATTGCCTCTACCTCGCATTGGTCAAAATCTCTGAGCACTTCATACAGGTGCAGCGCAATGCCTTCTTCCTTTTTTTCGGCTGCCTATGCACCGGACGACTCCACTGGAATAATAGGGCAAAGTCTCCTCCGTACCGATAATTCCTATCTGTCTTCCTCTTTTTGATGCCTCTTTCGCCTTTTGGTTGATGTAGGCCACCACGTATTCCGTACTGCCTTCCACGATCGTCAATTTCCGCCTTTGGAGCATAATGCCGGTATTTCATCCCCGGTGCTTTTGGTCTCTGACTCGCATCTGCCCGCAGCAGGCCTTTGTCCATCTTCACCTCACCTAACAGCTCTTTTAGCTTTTCCAGTGAGATATACCCGGGCCGCAGCACAGTCGGAATTTCTTCTGTAAAGTCCACAATCGTGGACTCAATTCCGATTCCCACTTGGCCTCCATCCAAAATCATATCCACCGCCCCTGTCAGATCTTCCTGTACATGAGCTGCTGTGGTTGGACTCGGCCTCCCTGATGTGTTTGCACTAGGCGCAGCTACGTATCCTCCTGCCGCCAAAATCAGCGCCTGAGCCACTGGATGGCTGGGATAACGGACTGCCACACTGTCCAACCCTCCAGTCGTCTCATAAGGCACCTCCTCGGACTTGGGCAAAATCATCGTGAGCGGTCCCGGCCAACATGCCTCGGCCAGTATTTTTGCTTTCTTCGGGACTTCCGTCACAATTTTTTCCAAATCCTCCATCCGAGCAATATGTACAATCAGCGGATTATCTGAGGGCCGCCCTTTCGCAGCATAGATTTTTTCCGACGCTGCCGCATCCAAAGCATTTCCGCCCAATCCATAGACCGTCTCGGTGGGAAACGCAACCAGACCGCCTTCTTTGAGAATCCCCCCCGCTCGGCTGATGATATCCTGTTCCGGCTTCTCTGCATTCACTTTACAAATCAATGTCTTCATCTTTCATCCCTCATTCGTGAAAGCCGTTCAAGCTTCGTGGTTAATTCAATAACATTCTTTTATTTTACCTTATTTTTAAAAAAACCATCAACTGAAACATTTTTCATCAGTCAGATAGGTAAAGGGTACCGGGAGCTTACACAGTAAAGAAACCTCTGCCGGCACAGCAAAGGTTTTCTTTATCAACTAAGCAAAAACTATCGTTTTTTCCTGACTTATCTTTTGAAAAATACGGTCATCCCTGACTGTACCGGCACTGGCTTTGAGGTATCTGCCAAAAACACGATTCATATGTGAATGATCTGCATACCCCGCACACTGCGCTATATAGGATAATGGCAGCCCTGGATAACATTTCATCAACAAATAAGCATACTGAACTCTAATAATATTGCACAAATTCTTTGGACTCGTCCCCACATACCGCTCAAACAGCGTATCCAGATATCGCTCCGTATAGCCAGTCTCCACAGCCAGCTTCTTCACAGCAATCAAGCCTCTCGTCTCATACATACGCTTGCAGCAATAGCCCACAATCCGTTCGCTTCCATCTTCCTCCAAAAGCAAGCTTCTCACGAATTTCACCGCCAAGTGAATCTTTTGTTCAAAATCTGGTGTTCTCGCAATCTTCTCTGTGTAACCTTTAGTGTCTCTTAAAAACTGCTTCAGCTCTGTCGGTTTATACACAATTTCTCCGATAGAATTATGAAAAATACGACATGTAGCCCCTGGCATAAATCTCACACCAAATATACTCTCCGGACTCGTAAACTGAAAATTCTGAGGTTCCAACACCCCAGCACTGACATACACTTTTGCTTCTCTTTCACTCGAGACAAAAATTAAATCTGTACACCCGTCTGGAATTACCGGTATCTTTCCTTCTGGCAACTTTCTGCCATCAATCTCATAAAAATCCGCCACAATCCCAGCCATCCCATTCTGATTTTCGACAATTCTTCCTCTATATCTTCCAGCTGTCCGTTCAAATCCCGGCTGCCAAGGAAGATATTTATAATTCTCAAACACACCACAGCGTTCCAATAGCTTTATCTTATTGACTCTCTCTTCCATATCCACTCCTCGGGACAAGAAGAGCAAGAAAGCAATATACAAAAAACTTAGCAGCTACGTATATTTTCTAATTGATTGAAGTTTTGTCCTCAACTCCTAATACATTGCGGTACACTTCAAACGATTCCCGCACAGCCTCTGATACCTTATCTTTTTCCTTCACACCTTCCTCAAAAATGCTGATAATCATCTGGTGATCTCTCAGCGCACGCTGTGCATCATATGGAGAGGTCTTCGTCATTGGTTCCTCAAAAATTTCAATCAGTAAATTTCCAATCTCATAGATAAATGGATTGTCGCATATCTCTAACAGCAGCTTATGAAATACAAAGTCGTCCTCTACTGTTGCTGTTCCAGCTTCACTTTTTTGACGAAAACGTTCCACTTCCTCCTTCAGCCTTTCCAGGCTGCTTTCCTCTATACGGTTTCTCGCAAAAACGCACAACAGCCTCTTCAAACATCACGCGAAAATCATACAAATTCTGAGGTGAGCTGTCCAACATCGCAAGTTTAAAAATCAACGGCATCATAATATTCGGTTTGACTGTATCACATACCCTGCTTCGTTTTCCCTGGCGAATCTCCACGACTCCGATCATCTGAAGCATTTTTAACGCCTCTCGGATACTGGATTTTCCAACTCCCAGCAAATTACACATCTCCTGTTCAGAAGGCAGTTCATCTCCTGGCCGCAGTTCTCCATGAACAATGGCTTTTTCCAACCACACTACCACACGTTCTGACAGGTTTTCCGTTTTTAACATCATTCCCTGTACTTTCGGCTGCTCCACTTTTTTCACATCTCCCCTCTGAAATCTACTGGTACTTTTTGGTATTCGGCTATTATTATAACAATTTTCAACCATCATTACAACAAGGTTTACAGGAAATATAAGCCTTGTCAACTAGCCTTCTCACTTTTCTTGACCTCTCATATAGCATCAATTCCATCTCTGCATCGCTGCGCCCTCATCAGACGAAAGACTATTATTCGCATACAATCTGAGAATTCCTGTCTTCACATCTGCCTCTTTCAGCTTGGTAGTCTGTTTTCTCCTATCCAATTCCTCTTCTCCTACATCCACACGAAGAGTCCGATTGGGAATATCCACCTCTATCATATCTCCATCTCTCACATAGGCAATCATCCCTCCTTCACTTGCTTCCGGCGATACATGTCCTACAATCGGTCCATAATTAAAACCCTGAAAATCTTCCATCCGTCACCAGGCCAACACTGGTATCCAGCCCTAAATCTACCAGGGCATCTGCTGTCAGCATCACCTCTACTAGACCAGGAGCTCCTCTTGGCCCTGCATACCGTATTACGATGACATCTCCTGCATAAATCTTCCCTGAGATCAGCGCTTCAAAAGCTTCCTCATCACTGTCATACACCCTGGCTGGCCCCTTAAAATGGCGCATATTCTCTTTGACTGCTGCTGTACGAATAATGGCCCCTCTTTCGGCAAGATTTCCCTTGAGTACAGCCAATCCGCCATCCTCACAGATTGGTGATTCCACACTATGCACGATCAAATTTGGTTTTTCAGATACCTCCCGAAGAATCTCTTCCCAGGTCTGCCCCGTACATACCTGCACCTGTGTATTGATTAAACTTTCCAGTTGTTTTAAAATGGCAGGAACTCCTCCCGCCAGGTATAGCTTGTCTACCGTATACTCTCCCGCAGGCCTAAGATTCGTAATCGTCGGCGTCCTTCTACTGAGTTCATCAAAATCTTGAAGTGTGACCGGAAGCTCCAATTCCTTTGCAATACTCAGAATATGCAAAACCGCATTCGTAGAACCCCCGATTGCCAAGTCCGCCATGATCGCGTTTCTCAGTGCATCTTCTGTTATAATAGAAGAAACTCTTCTGCCGTTTTTGACCATCTCTACAATCTGTCTTCCCGTTTTCCTGGCACTGACAAACTTATCTGTCACCACACCAGGAATCACAGAAGTACCTGGAAGTGTCATTCCCATGGCTTCGGCTAAAATCTGCATGGTATTCGCTGTCCCCATCACAGGACACGCACCAAAAGAAACACATGCCTTCTGTTCCATTTCCAAAAGCTCCTGGGAATCTCCTTTTTCCTTCACGGCAGCTCTTCCAAACACCCTCTCGTTGACATCAGATAAAACCAATTCTTTTCCCTTCCTATTCCCCGCCAACATCGGGCCGGCTGTCAGCAGCAATGCCGGTATGTCCAGCCGCGCGGCAGCCATCAAAGTTCCCGGAACAATATTATCACAGCCGCAAGTCATCACTACACCGTCAAACAACTGTATCTTGCTGACGATCTCAATACTACTGCACACCACATCTCTCACAGCCATCTCGTAACGCAGACAATTCGTGCCAATCGCTATGTTTCCACAGGTGGAGGGAACACCAAATTCAAAAGGAATTCCCCCAGCCTCCCAGATACCTGCTTTCACAGCTTCTACCAATGGCCTAAAATGCGCGTGTCCAGGTGACGCCTCACTGAACGTATTGGCAATCCCAATATGAGGCTTGTTCATATCCTCCGGATCATAACCACATCCTTTATAGACAGCCCTTCGGTGCGCTGCTTTTTGCCCGTTAAAATATTTACTCTTAAATCCTCTGTCCTTCTCCATATACCCTCCATCTTCTAACAGCCAAACACTTTTTTGGCCTTCTAGCGAAATGGAGTCGGCCACGAAAAGCCAACTCCATCTCTCATGCCCCAGAGACAGACCAGTAAAGCCTCGCTCTATCGATATGACTTTTCCAAAATCTCCTCCACATCCTCTTTTGTTAAAACGTACGGGTCAAAGTCAAAGCCTATCCCTGTCGAGATCTCCGCGATACGTTTGATGTCCTCTTTTCTCACACCAAACTGCGACATTGGCAAATCCCGCATTTCTGTCTGAGCCAGCAGCTTTGTCAGACCACTCAGGAAAGAACTTCCTGGCCTTCCCTCTTCCTGTTCCTCTCCCATAGCTCTTCCCAGCTCTTGGAATTTATCTGAAACATATCCTCTGTCTATCACTAATTTATAGTAAGCCTCTGCCGTCACAATCAGGCTTGCTCCATGAACAAACCCTGGAAAAAGCCCACTCATACACTGACCGATAATATGAGGAGAAATTGTCGCGGAAAGTGACTGTGCAAAACCACACAGTACGTTTGCAGCATAAGAAATATTCACCCTAGCCTCTAGGTTCTCCCCATCTTCTGCCACCACAGGCAGCCATCTCGTGATGAGCTTCACGGCCTCCAGACAGTAGATGTCTGTCAATTTGCATCCACAGGTTGCTATATAACACTCCACTGCATGGAACAAAGCGTCAAAACCTTGGTATAAAGTCAAAGTCCTAGGCAATGTCAACATTAACTCTGGGTCAATCACAGAAATCACTGGAAACACGGCGTCTGTTCCGAAATCCAGTTTCTCTTTTGTCTGTTCATTGGTAATCACACACCAAGGATCACACTCTGTCCCAGTACCGGCTGTCGTCGTAATTGTCATCACAGGAAAAGCGCCTTTTACCTCTTTGCGGCCACCGGTTCCTGCCTGTGCATAATCCCACAAATCCCCTTCATTGACCATCATAATGGAAGCCGCTTTTGCAGTGTCGATACTGCTACCTCCTCCCAATCCGATAAAAAAGTCACAATTTTCTGTCTTTGCCAGCTCTGCCGCCTCCATGACTCCTTTTCTGGTAGGATTAGGAGTCACTTTATCATAAATAACACACTCTATCTGATTTTGGCTTAAATATTGCAGAACTCTACCCTGAATCCCCAATTTTTCCATCAGACCATCTTCCGTCACACAGATCAACGCCTTCTTGCCCGGCAGCTTCATAGACGCCAACTCTTTTAATTTTCCCGGACCAAAAACTACCTTTGTCGGAATATAACTGCAAAATTCAAACATAGGTTTTTCCTCCTGTTTCTCAACACTTCACATTTTCTGCTTTTTTCAACAGTTTCTCCGCAGTTCGTTTTGCCTCCTCTGATACTTCAGGCACCGGTTTTCTCGGCGCTCCACAGTCGAAGCCCTGCAAATTCAGACAGTATTTGCACAATCCTGGCTCCGTATTTCCGTCTTTCTCCTGATATAGGAGAATAGGAAGAATCTCTTCATAAATACGACGAGCTTCCTCATATTTTCCTTCTTTTGCCAACTCATATATCTTCACATACTGTCTCGGTGTAATATTAGAACCGGCATTGATCAGAGCATCCGCACCTGAGGCCAATGCTGATAAGGCCAGTGAATCAAATCCATTAGATATCTTCAAATTCGGGTTGTGTGCATTTTCTAAGATCAACTCCATAGTGTGTTCCATACCAGTCGTGTTCTTAACAGCCACAAACAACCCTTCTCTGCCCCAGTCTACGATTTCCTCCGGTGAAAACTCAATGCCAGTCTCACCTGGAAAATGATAGAGAATTAATCCCGCTGTTGTATTTTCTTTAATCGCACGAAAATGTTCCAACATCGCTTCTTTCGTCACTGGAATCGCAAAAGGCGGCAGAGCCAATACATAATCTGCCCCTATTTCTCCGGAATACTTCGCTAACTCCACCGTATCCTTCGTCGTGTTGCAGGTAATTCCTGCTACAATGAACACCTCTGTATCCTTTGCAGTCTCCACCGCGGCAGAGATCACTTTTTTCCGCTCATGGATATCCATCATCGTAAATTCTCCGGTTCCCCCGCTCACAAGAATTCCATGTACTCCCTGATCTATAAAATGTCTGGTTAATGTCCTTACCATCTCTTCGTTTACACTTCCATCCTCATGAAATGGAGTCACCATCGCCACTACTACGCCTTTGAATTCTTTCATCTTTTTCATCCTTTCTCAATGATTTGCCAGTTGATATATTTCTTCAATTTGCGGTTCCTTCATCACGATTAAATTTCCTATCGTGCGTCTTCCGCCAAAGGTACATTTGCGCGCTAACTTCGTAATCTCTTCCTGCGTCATTTTACGTCCTATTAACTGTGAAACCGAGATCGGCATTCCAAGCCCGGCAAAAAAGTCCTCTGTAGCCTGAATCCCTGCCTCAGCAGCCTTCCTATCTTCACTTTCTGATATTTTCCAGACATTACGGGCATACCGTGCGAACCGTCTTTCCCCTGCATCTAAAGTATAATGTGCCCAAGAGCCCCACACTGCGGCCAGTCCGGCTCCATGAGCCACCTGATACTCCGTACTCAACTCATGCTCAATCTGATGAGCTGCCCAGTCCCCCGGCATTCCGAGCCCTGTCAAATCGCAATGGGACAGACTGCCACACCACATAAGTTCCGATCTCGCCTGATAGTCATCCCCTTGTTTCAATGCTATCGGCGCATATTTTATCACCGTTCTCAGCAAACTCTCTGCAATGTTGTCTGTAACTTCATTGTCCCATCCATATGACAGATATCTTTCCAGCGTGTGCATCATGATATCTACAGCTCCGCAGGCTGTCTGATAAGCAGGAAGAGTATAGGTCAATTCTGGATTTAAAATCGCAAATTTCGGTCTGAGAATCGGGTGATTCAGTCCTTTTTTTCATCCCCCCATTTTTCTGTGAGGTGATTACAGATGCCTGACTGCTCTCGCTCCCAGACGCTGGAAGGGTCAAGATACACCCCACTGGAAGCGTCTTTTTCGGTTCCGCCAAGTGCTCATAAAAATCCCATACATCTCCCTTATATTCCGCTCCCAAAGCGGCAGCCTTGGCCGTGTCAATCACACTTCCGCCTCCTACAGCCAACACAAAATCAATTTTTTTCTCTCTTATCAGCTCGATACCATCATACACTCGTTCCAGCAAAGGATTCGGCTGGATATTCCCCAAGCACCAAAAAGAAATTCCCTCGCTTGCCAAAGCGCTTTTTACCCGATCTAGAAGGCCACTTTTCCTCGCGCTGCCACCTCCATAGACAAGCAATACCCTAGAACCTCCGTGGGCTGCAATCTCACACCCCACCTCCCGTTCCATGTCCTTTCCAAACAAAATTTTGGTGGGAGAATAATAGACAAAACGATTCAAAGCTCTTCCCCCTTTTCAAATACATAGATCTTACCCTGTTTCATTTTCATAATCTGGTGGTCCTGTATCCTGTCATAATTTTCTCTCTCCACTGTGTAGACAGGCACATCGACGCCATATAGCTCCTGTCCTATCACAGCCCCCATTGCCAATATCCCTTCAGCCTTACACAGTATGAATCCGGAAGGCGCGGTTCTCGCCCGAATCATCTCCAATAAAATGCCTGTAGATGAACAGGAGCCCTTGCTCTGGGACATACATAGTATCTTACCTGTCAAGCTCTGCCCACACAGTCTGCTTCTTTGGTCAATCACGCATCCTGTCTGCGCGTCTACACCGCCCCAGAAGCTTAACCCGTTTTCTTCTTTCAGTACTTCCGCGAAAGCACTGCCTTCCACCACAGAAATCGCAGTCATTTCCCACAAGGTCCCATCACCCTTCCTTCCACTGCGCTGCGCACACAATCTGCCATTCCTCTAAAGTACACCGATGCTTTCAGATGTCCCGGTGCATAGTAAGCCATCTTCCCTGAATTTGTCACCACTCGCTTCAGCTTCCAGTCATTCATCGGTTGGTTTAAAATGCAGCCGTCCCGCATAAACTCAACGCCCCAGTCTTCCATTTTTCGTGCCAATCCACTCCTACACAACAATCGGTAGACCATGTCGCTCGTCTGTACAAGAAACCGTACCTGTTCATTCTTTCTTCCTATTTTCAAATATCTGTACAGACATTCCATCTGGTCATAGGACAGGTGGGGACACCCAATTAAGACCAAGTCCGCGCTTTGCGCTTCTTCTCTCTTCTCACTAAGATGAGTCAATTCTTCATACGCATGCCAATACATTTCCTCATCCACCGCCACGTTACGCGTATCCGCTTTTCCCTGAGTGGCTTCTTTCAGGGTCCGTGCTTCCGGAGTACAACCTATCACATGGAACATCCCAACCGACCCTGATGCGGCTGAGGCAGCACTAAAAGCCTTCAAATGTTCCTTCCCGACAAAACTTTTCGCGCCAACAACAGCCGGTATCTCCTCCTTGACATCCTTTCCCACCAGGTAGCCCAACACAGCGAAGGCAGAAGGGTCTTCCAAATATTTCACCGGTATTTGACTGATATCATAGACGACTTTCGCCGCCCGATTTTCCGTTTTGTGAAGTCCCATATATGGAGCTCTCCCGACCAAAGCACAGCAAAGATCTATCAAATCTCCATATCTCTCTGTGCGTGCCCCTAGAATGGAATTCGCATAATTCACCGCATTAGACTCAGCCCAGGCGATATGTGTTCCAAAACGCGGTACATTGCCATATTGATAGGGCGAGCAAGTCCAAGTGGGAATACACCCCATATTTATGTAAGCGTTTTCCATTCTCTCGCACTTCTTCGCAAATCCCACAGGAACCTGAAATTTCTCCCATTCACGAATATCACGGGAAGTAATATTCAAAGAAGTGGGGACTGCCACTTGTCCTCCCAGCTTTTCCATCTTCTCAGCAAAATCCAGTCCCGCGTCCCAGACCGCTGAGTAGGAGCATCCGTCAATATGCGCTGACTCCACAGAAATCATTTCTTCGGCGCCGTAGATTTCTCCCATTCTGCTGAGGATTTTCATAGCGATGCGCTTCGCCTCGCCATGCTTCCCCAATAGCATCTCCTGTTCATATGTATTAAGCTTCACAGCCCTTCCTTTCTCAGAGTCCCAGATAAGCTTTCTTCACCTCTTCGTTTTCCAGCATCTCTTTTCCAGTTCCCTGTGTAATAATAGAACCCGTTTCCAGCACATACGCTCGATCGCAGATTCCCAGGCTCATCATTGCATTTTGTTCCACCAACAGTACCGGGATTCCTTCTTCTTTGATCTTCACAACGGTCTCCGCTACAACTTCCACATTCATAGGAGAAAGTCCCAACGACGGTTCATCCAACAATAAAATCTTAGGATTGGACATCAGCCCTCTTCCAATTGCCAGCATCTGCTGCTGTCCTCCACTTAGGGTTCCTCCCTGCTGCTTATAGCGTTCTTTCAAAATCGGAAACATATCATAAATTCGAGCTTCATTCTCCGCAAACCTGGCTTTATCCTTACTGAGATAGGCTCCCATTTCCAGATTCTCCCGGACTGTCATCGTAGAAAAAATTCTTCTTCCCTCTGGAACCAGGCAGACCCCTTCTTTGACAATCTTATTTGTCTTCATCTGCGTCAATTCTTTTCCCTGAAAGGTAATCGAGCCAGAGTGTACACAGACCAATCCAACTATAGACTTTTGGGTGGTACTCTTCCCTGCCCCATTGTTTCCAATCAACGCCACGATTTCATTCTCATTCACTTCGAGAGACACATTTTGTAAGGCGCGAATCTGTCCATAGGACACATTGATATTATCAATTTTTAACAAATCGGTCCCTCCTTCCCATGGCACTGCCCAGGTAAGCTTCTATAACCTTAGGATCTTGACGTACCGTCTGCGGAGAACCCTCACAAATCTTTTCCCCCTGAGCAAGTACATTGATTCTGTCACAGAGATTCATAATCACCTTCATATCGTGTTCGATAATCAACACAGTAATCTTTAATTTTTCCCGAATATCCGCCACTAAAATTTGAAGGGCGTCTTTCTCCCCCTCATTCATACCAGCCGCCGGCTCATCCAGCAGCAAAACTTTAGGTTTCGCTGCTAACGCTCTGGCAATCTCAAGGCTTCTCTGCTCTCCATAGGGAAGGTTTCTGGCAAAAACATCTTTTTTCTCAATCAGATTTACAAATTCCAGCATTTGAAGGCTGTATTCTCGACTGCGTCTCTCGTCTTCCTTTGTCTTTGGCAGTCCCAGAATGATAGGCAGCCATTGGCTTTTCGACCAGTTGTGACATCCTGCCAGCACATTTTCCAAAGCACTGACATTGGAAAACAGTTTGATATTTTGAAAAGTTCTGGCCATCCCCATCTTCACGCGATTGTGAGTGGGAACTGTATTGATATTTTTTCCTAAAAATTCCACGTTTCCAGAGGTCGCCGGATAGACACCTGCGATAATATTAAACATCGTAGTTTTCCCGCTCCATTCGGTCCGATCAAGCCAATGATCTCTCCCTCTCGAATCTCAAAACTGACATCATTCAATGCTTTTACACCGCCAAAAGCCTTGCACACATGTTCTGCTCTCAATATCACTGACATTTCACCGACCTCCTTGCTGTCCCTTTTTCGCTTTTTTTCGTTTTCTCGAAAGGGTATCCCAGATCGAGGTGCCACCTACCACATAGGAACCAATGATTCCCTGTGGTCTGAAAATCATGCACAGTACCATGAGTAGACCAACAATAATCATGCGATAGACATCAAAGGTTCTCATCACTTCCGGTAAAAGCGTCAGTACAATTGCTCCCAGTACTGGGCCGATAGTCGTGCCCATCCCCCCTAAGATCACCATACAGAAAATGTTTACGGAAATCTGAAACGTATACTGGTCTGGGCTGATAAAGGTAATATAATGTGCATAGACACTGCCCATCAGGCCTGCGCAGAAAGTTCCAATTCCAAAGGCCAGTATCTTATAATTTCTCACATTTACACCGATAGCCATGGCTGCCAGGTCATCCTCCCGAATCGCAATCAGTGCCCGGCCAACACGAGATTTCACCAACCTATAAATCACCAGCATCACCAACAACGTAATGGCTAGAGCTAAATAGAAAAACTGCACGCGTCCAAATTTAATTCCAAACAGTGCCGGCTTCGGTATCGCAGTGATTCCCATCGCTCCATTTGTCAGCCATTGTTCATTCAGCTCAATCAAACGTACAATCTGTCCAAATCCCAGCGTTACGATCGCTAGATAATCTCCTCTTAAATTCAACGAGGGAATCGCAATAATCATCCCGAAGATACAGGCGACGACACCTGACAACAAAAAACCCACCCAGATTGGAAATCCAAGCTTTCCCACCAGAATCCCCGAAGTGTAGGCTCCAATCCCCCAAAACGCTGCGTGAGCCAGGGAAAACAACCCTGTATATCCTAAAATAATATTCATAGAACAAGCCAGTCCCGCATAGATGGCACACATCACCATCAAGTGAATGATATAATTCTGATGTATCACCAAAGGACCAATTAGGGCAAAGGCCAGGAGAAAGATTCCGATGACTTTTTCTCTATTCCAAGTTCTAAACTTTTCTCTCATCTTATTCTCCTCCTTTACGCCTTACTCTTCTTAGCCATGATTCCAGTAGGTTTAATCAGTAGTACAAGAATCAGGACAATAAACGCAACCGCATCCCGATATTGAGAAGAGATATAAGTAGCCCCTAAAGACTCTGCAATACCGATTAAAATGCCTCCCACCATTGCTCCGGGTATATTTCCGATTCCGCCTAAAATCGCTGCGGCGAACGCTTTATTTCCTACAGACTGACTCATGGTAGGATAAATGGCGTCATATTGTGCTGCCACGAGAAATCCTCCAATGGCAGCAAGCCCTGAACCGATGGCAAAGGTCATGCTGATTACATGGTTTGTGTTGATTCCCATCAGTCTAGCAGCCTCGTTGTCCAAGGCGGTAGATCTCAGAGCTTTTCCCGATCTTGTCCTTCGCAGATACAAAGTCAGCCCGAACATCATGACTATAGCTACCGCTAAGGTAATGATCTGTAGATTACTGATTGTAATTCCACCAGGAAGCTTGAGTTGTGTCACCGAGAAATCCAAATGAGAACGAATACTCTTCGTGCCGGACCCCCAAATTAATTGGGCCAATACTTGTAAGATAATAGATACCCCCATCGCGCTAGTCATAGCAGCCAACCTCGTAGAGCCTCTCAACGCCCTGTAAGCTAAAAACTCTATCAAAACACCCATAGTCGCGCACATGGTCACGGAACACAAAATTGCTATCGGAAGCGGCAAATTTGAGCCCAGCAAAATCAATGAAAAATATGCTCCGAACATCATTACATCTGCATGGGCAAAATTCACAAAGAACAAGACGCCGTATACCATACTGTATCCCAATGCAATCAGAGCAAATACGGACCCCAAAGTAATACCGTTTACTAGATTTTGAATAAACAAATTTCCATCCCCCTTTCTTTATTGTTCTGTACTAGAGGCCCCAGTCAGGATAAATTTTTTATCCTGACTGAGCAACCCTCCCATCCCTATTCACTGGCTCGCAGTCTGCTCCTATTCTTCTAGAAGTACAAATTCTCCATCTTCCACGATACAGCGTTTCAAAGGAATATTGACGTCTCCATTTTCATCAAACGTACAGTCTCCTGTCACTCCTTGATAAGACATCGTCGCCATGTAATCCCTGATAGCTTTGCGGTCCGTTCCCGCATTCTCAATCGCCTCGATGACAATCTTTCCACAGTCGTATCCCTCTGCCTGGAAAATAGAAGGCATCTCGCCGTCATATTTTTCCTGATATTTTTTGATAAAATTCTGTACGGTTTCACTTTGGTCTGTCGTGATAAAAGAGGTCAAAACCGTAGTTCCGTCTGCCGCTTCGCCACCTACTTCGATGAAAGCATCTGTAAACAGCCCGTCCGTCGCATATCTTGGCAAGTCAAGTCCTGCATCCTTCATCTGTTTCATAACCAAACCGGACTCGTTGTAATCTACGCCCATTAAAATCGCATCTGCCCCAGATTCTCTAATCTTAGAGATAATAGAGCTAAAGTCTGTCTGCTCTCCTGTCAAAATCGACTCCGTACACACAATCTCACAGCCTGCCTCTTCTATGGCAATCTGAGATTGCTCCAATACTCCTGCACCGTAATCATTATTCTCATACAAAATAGCAAATTTCGTATGCCCGTCCGAGATTGCGCCTTTTGCCATTGTCTGAGCTAAAACCACATCAGAATTTTTGATTCTGAAAATATATTCTCCTGCATTCGTCACTTCCGGTGAGGAGGAGTCTGGTGATAAAGCTACTACTCCCGCTTCCTCGTAGATAGGGGCCGCTGCAAGGGTACAGGAGCTCTTCAGACTTCCTATGATAGCTACAATATTCTCATCCGCACTCATCATATTTGCCACACTGGCAGCCTGATTAGGCTCCGCCTGGTCATCCTGAGCATCAATGACTACTTCTTTTCCATCAATTCCCCCAGCCTCATTGCACTCATCCACAGCCATCTGAATCCCCTCTAATATCATCTCTCCATTCAAAGCCACAGAGCCGGTCATTGGAAGACTCGCACCAATGGTAATGGTATCCCCACTATTTTTCGATTCCTTACCTCCCCCGTCAGAGGAACTCTCAGCCTCCCCACCACATGCCGTCATACTTACCAAAACAGCCGAGACCAACAGTACATTTAACATTTTCTTTAACTTCATCTGATTTCCTCCTCATTTTTCTTCTTCCCGGAAATACAATCTCACGAATAGAAAATTTGTGAGATTCCCACACCATGAGTTACATATTGTCAACGGGCCTTGCGCCGCCGGCTGCACAAAACCCAATTTCCAATCTTAATTCTGACTTTTCTATCTATGCCTTATCTCTATATAGTCTCTGAATAGTCATAAAATCTACTCAGTCTCAAAGGTGCCATATCAAACTCCGTGTCTTCTCCCAACAGCAGCTGGGTCATCAAAACACCTGTAATCGCTGAGAGTCCAACCCCATCACCCTCGTGTCCGGTAGCCACATAATAACCGTCAACCACTGTATCCGAAATAATCGGCATATGATCCGGTGTATACGCGCGAATTCCCGCATAACTGCGAATCACTTTCACATCAGCCATAGCCGGAAAGAATCGGATTCCTCTGAGTGCGATCGCTTTCATCACCTCTATATCTACTTTTACATCATCCATATCTGTGAAATAGCGGCTGCTGCCCAGGAGAAAATTGTTTCCTCCGGTCGGTTCATAGACCAGAGCGACCCCATACTTCTCCATCAGAGGCGTCACAGGGCGTACATAGTCAGAACTTTGGAATTTCGCCATCATATAACCGAATTCCATGACTTTTTGCTTCGCCAGCTGGACGGTCGGCTCCGACACCAAAATCTGTCCCTGCCTAGGCTTCACAGGAATCTCAATCCCTGACATCGCCCCTAGCCTTGCCGACTGAATTCCTGCGCAGTTCACCACCCGTTCTGTCCAAATTTCATAGTCAGGTGTGGACAATACAAAGCCTTTTCCGCTTTTTTTCACCGCCGTCACGGGCTGATGAAGCAGAAGTTCTCCTCTGTATTTTTTCAATCCCTCCGCCAATCCGTAACACAGTCCCATCGGATACAGGCAGCCATCATGGTCAAACCACATGCCCCCAGCCAAATCCCTGGCCAGGCAAGGCTCTCTCTGGGCCAATTCGTTTGGGTCCATCATATGAACCCCAGTAATGCCGCTTGCCTTAAAATCCTCGCACAGCTTTTGGCCCATCTCCATCTCTTGCTCATTTTCCATAACCAACATGCTGCCCCGTCGTTCCCACTGGAAGTCATAATCCAGCTCGTCACTCAATTCATCCAGAAGCTCCTGGCTTCTCGCCGTGAGACTCGCATCATAACCAGGCATTTTGTCACTGACCAAAACATTTCCATCACAGCGGCTGGAAGTAAACTGTGCGCTGTCTCCAGCGTCAATCAAGACCACCTGAAAGCCTGCCTTTGCCGCATAATAGGCAACCGCAGACCCGATCACTCCTGCCCCGATCACGGCTACCTCGGTCTGTCTCTTACTCATCTTTTGTTCCCCCTCTCGCAAGCTCGCCGAATGTAACCGGACGAACCGGCGGTCTGCTGGTAGCTGGTGAAATTTCCCCAGGCATTCTACCTGTCTCCTCTGCCAAAATCTTCATTGTCAGCTTTGAGCAGGTTCTGCCCTGGCAAAGACCCATTCCACTTCTCACACGTCTCTTCACCTCAGTGACTGTCCTGGCCCCATGCTCCCGGATTGCTCTTCGAATCTCGCCGGCGGTGACTTCCTCACATCTGCAAACAATCATCTCATCCGGTATTTTGTCATTTCCCTTCGCATTCTCCCAAGGTTCTTTCACCTCTGCCGCACCTTCTCTTTGCATTGTTCTTACCTGGTCCGCATGTTCTTTGGGAATCGCAATGGTGATTACTGCTGTGTGATCGTTTTTTTCTTATTTACAATTCTCACGACTCGTCCGGTACACACAAATTCTCCCGCCCGGTTCAGCGCCTGTATCTCATCCCCTACAGCGGGCTGAGGCAAATATTCAAACGGAAACGTCACCGTCGCCTCCTGTTCACTGTAAGTCTTGTCTACCACAAAAATCGCAAGACCTGGACATGACGCCACACAATTCCCACATCCCACGCACAAATCCAGATCAATTCTCGGTGTGTTGGTGATCGGAGACCCCACATTGATTGCGTGCACAGGACAGGATTTCTCGCAGGGATTGCAGGGAATCTGCTGCACACACTCTGAAATTGCCACCGGACCTCTGCGAAATCGTTTTTCACTCGGCCAGTTGTTTGCCTCTTTGATCTCAAGAATAGACGGATAGCCGTCGTATAAAATTCCTCGATTTTCCACTCAGCACCCTCCCCCCGTAATTCTGTCCTTCGCATTCCTTCTTTTATCTCCAAACGGCCCCATGCGCAGCGCCATAAGTCGTTGGCGCGTCTCTTCCTGCCTGTCTGCACTTTCCTTGGCTGTCAGATAGCCAAGACTCTCAGCAATGGAAATTCCTGCTAATCTGCCCTCATCCATTGCTGTGCTGGCCTCCTCCACTCCGGCAGTATCACCTGCCACATAGATACCTTTCACGTTGGTCTGCATATCCTCCGAATGTTGTGGCATCCATCCACCCAATTCCGGCACAAAAATATGTTTCACGCCAGCCATCCAAGCCAGCTCAGAAGTAGGCCTAAGTCCAGCAGCAATGCAGACCACATCCACATCAAAGGCTTTCTCGGTTCCTGGTATGGGAGTCCACTGATCTAATTGGGCTATGACTGCTCTTTTCACCTGACTTTCCCCTTCTGCTCGGATAATCGTATGATTCAGATAAAATGGCACTCCCGCCCTTCTCACTTTTGCCGCATGAACCCCATATGCGCCTATTTTGGGGGCCGCCTCCACGATTCCAACTACGTTTGCACCTGCCTGAAGCAACTGGTAGGTAACGATGACTCCCACATTTCCTGAGCCCACCATCAGCACATTTTTTCCGGGAAGAACATGATTTACATTCACCATCGTCTGAGCCGCCCCAGCTCCCATGACGCCGGGCAGCGTCCAGCCTGGAAAATTCAAGGCATTTTCAGCTCCGCCAGTACAGATTAAAATTGCCTCGGCCTCCACCGTCACAGTCTCCCCGTTCCTGAGAACTGCCACCCGCCTTCCCTCGAAAATCCCGATGGCAGCACTGTTCAGCCACACTTCCACGCCTAAGGCTTCTGTCTCTTCTAGGAGTTTCTTGCCGATATCCACACCCCTGATACCTGCGTTATGCGCTCTGGAACCAAAAAATTTATGTATCTGTTTAAAAAGCTGTCCTCCAGGCTGCCTATTCTCATCAATCAAAAGCACTTGCACTCCTGTCTCGGCAAGTTCAATAGCGGCAGATAAACCAGCCGGCCCTCCGCCGATGATTACGACTTCTCTTCGCATACGCATTCACCTCTTTTTCTGCCGCAGCCCTCCTGCGTCTCTATGACCATTCCATCTTCCACAGGAGTAATACAAGTCCTCACGTTTGGCTTGCCATTCACAATCATCACACAATCTGTACATTGACCAATTCCACAGTAAATTCCCCTGGGTTCATGAGCCTTCGTGGTATATCTGTGAACCTTAATTCCATGCGCCATCAAAGCCGCCGCAATCATCTCTCCACGCACCGCAGACAATTCCATCCCATCCACTGTGATTTTCACTTCATCCTTCCAATCTATCGTCCCCAAAATAGGATGTTCTTTCACTCTCATCTCGCATTCTCCGTTCTCTTTTAAGACAACTGGAATCCTATCGGAAATGGGTCGTCAGGATCTAAAAAGAAGGTACTCATTCCCATCATATAAGCGCTTCCAGTCACTTCCGGTATCACCGCCGGTATGCCGGCCACCTCTGTCTCCTTCACTGCTTTGCAACGAAACAGACTTCCAATAAAAACTCTCATGTACAAAGCTTTCTCCAACTCTTAGTTTTCCCTCTGCCACAAGCTGGGCACATCTGGCCGAAGTACCGGTCCCACACGGTGAACGATCAATATCCCCCGGCGGAAAAACTACCGCATCTTTGTTGTAGACACCTGGGGTATCCGATGGACCTATAAATTCCAATATGAGTCGTCTCATTGATAAATGGTTTCTCCGGATGTACCACCGGAAAGCTGTTCATTGATGTATGTTTTCAGCAGATTACCAGCATCAATCAAGCTCCGATAATTCTCTCTCCTTAAATCCAGTCCCACCGCCTGTGCGTCGACAATCGCGTAAAAATTTCCACCGTATCCGATGTCCACAGTAACCTTACCGTATTCTTTTGTGTCCACAATTTCCTGACTCCTGAGCATAAAAGCCGGCGCGTTCACAAAACTCACCGTTTCCGCCTTTTGTCCACTCACTTTTATCTTCAGAGTCACAACACCTGCCGCCGTGTCCAGTTTCAGCTCTGTATACGGCTCGGTAACTTTCACCATTCCGCATTCCACTAGAGCAGTTCCCACTCCAATGGTGTCGTGCCCGCACATAGGCATCCATCCGCCTACTTCCATGTACAAAACCCCCACATCCGTCCCTGGGGTACAAGGTTCTGTCAAAATAGCCCCTGACATCACATTGCTGCCTCTAGGCTCACACATCAAAAGTGTCCTCACACAATCGTATTTTTCCTTTGCATACAGCAATTTTTCTTCCATCGTTTTTCCCGGAATCGGCGGCAGCCCCGACACTACGGTCCTGGTGGGCTGTCCTGCCGTATGGGTATCCACAGTTCGAAATACATGTTTTGCTCTCATACGTCTTCCTCTTTTTGCTCTTCCTTGTTTACCGCTCTCGCCAAAGATCTCTGAATAATTTCGACGCAGTCTTCCAGCGGCATCGGATGGATATCGCTGTCATGGAGAACCTGTGTCACCTCGTAAGAGTTCCTCGCATATTCCTCTGCACGCTCCGGTGTAATTCCCCACTGTGTATAGTCAATACGTGCCAGTCCTACCTGTTCCAGGAGATCTTCCAAAAATTCCACAAAGCTTTCCGGCGTCTTAGGGTATCCCACCGCCTCAGCCATATCTGCAAGCAGCTGTGGCACATACCTCGCGTAGTATTTGAAACATTCCACACAGACTAGACACAGCGCCATCCCATGAGGTGTAGAAGTATGCATAGCACCCAGAGAATGGCCTATCGCATGTTCTGAAGTAGACGCGGACGTAGACTCTACAATTCCTGCATAAAGGTTTGCCAGACACATCCCTTCTCGCGCCTCTAAATCAGAGCCATCCTTTACCGCCCTAGGAAGATATTGGGCTACCAGCTTAATACTCTCCAACGCATACAAATTACTGATAGGTGTCGCACAGTTGGCAATATAGCCTTCGGCAGAATGAAACAGCACATCCATTCCCTGACATGCCGTCAAAGCTGCCGGTACTGTCATCTGAAGAGTAGGGTCGATAATCGAGATTGCAGGGTAGACAGCCTCACTACTCAAATCTATTTTTTCACAGGTTTCTTCTTTCGTAATCACAGCGAATGGATTCACCTCAGTACCTGTCCCAGATGTGGTGGAAATAGCTACCACCGGCAATGCTCTCTTTACCGGCTTTAACTTGCCAGTCATTCCCCCCATGTATTCCCATACATCTCCACCATTCGCCATCACCACTGCGGCTGCCTTCGCGGTATCTACACTAGAGCCCCCTCCTAAACCGATCAGAAAGTCTACTCCATTTTCCTGGGCCAAAGCTACCGCCTTCATAACTCCGGTACTGTTCGGATTTGGCTGCACTTGATCAAAAATCACAGAGGACACCCCATTTTGTTCCAACAATTCTACAATTTTTTCCACATACTGCCTAACCCCCTCCGTCATACAGATCATCGCTTTTTCCCCTGGTAAATCCATAGTCGCAAGTTTTTCAAGACTTCCATTTCCAAAATATACTTTTGTCGGAACATAGTACTGAAAATCGCTCATTTCCCAATCTCCTTTCCATTTTTGTCCAGTTCTCGTATTATATGTTATCACATATCTGATATGTTTTGTTGTAATCAAAATACTATATACTTCTTATATTTGTCAAGACAATTATGTTTTATTTTTATATATTTACTATAAACATTGATATTTTCTGTAATATGTGCCAAAAAATATTCTGCTATTTTATCTATTTTTTCCAGATACATATCACTTTTTTTCACTAACTACGCTCCCATCCTTTTGCTCTGTCCACTGCCTGTTTCCACTTCTCCAAAAGAACCTCTCTGCTTTGCCGAGACATCTGAGGTTCATATCTTCTATACCGCTTCCATTTCTTTTCAATTTCCTCTCTTCTGGTGAAAATCCCAAGTCCCACTGCCGCCATATAAGCCGCTCCAAGTGCAGTTGTCTCCCTGATTACTGGAACATCTACGGCGATGTCTAAGATATCCGCCTGAAACTGCATGAAAAAGCTATTGCCACTCATCCCGCCGTCAGCTCTTACCACCTGGATTTCCCTCTGTAAGTCCTGCCTCATCACCTGAATATTCTCGCAGACTTGATAGGCAATGCTTTCCAACGCTGCTCTCACAATATGCTCCTTTTGAGTTCCTCCGGTAAGTCCGATTAAGGTTCCTCTGGCATACTGGTCCCAGTGAGGCGCTGCCAAACCTGAAAAGGCTGGCACAAAAAATACTCCCCCCGTATCAGCCACACTTTTAGCCATCTGCTCTGTCTCTTCCGGCTGTCCAAATAAACGCAGTTCATCCTGTAACCAAGAGATAGCTGTTCCCGCAGTATACACACCTCCATCCAAAGCATAGGTCGTCCCACAATCTGGAAGTTTCCACGCAACTGTGGGCAATAAACCGCCCTTCGAAAATACTCTCTTGTCTCCCGTATTCATCAACAAAAAGCATCCCGTCCCATAAGTCGCTTTCACATCTCCCGGCCGAAAACAACATTGGCCAAACAAAGCTGCCTGCTGGTCTACCAAAATTGCCCCCACTGGAATTCGTTCTCCCAAAAAAACGTCAGGATCTGTATACGCATATACCCCGGCACTTGGTATGAGTTCCGGCAGAATTTCTCTTGGAATATCCAGCAAATTCAACATTCCTTCGTCCCATTGCTCTGTCTCTAAATTCAGCAACATAGTTCTGGATGCCGTGGAAAGGTCAGTGACATGGTGCCTTCTCCCTGTCAAATTCCAGATCAGCCAGCTGTCCATCGTCCCCGCCAGGACTCTGCCGCTTCTCAATCTTTCAGCCATTCCCGGTACCTGCTCTAATATCCACTGTATCTTCGTCCCGCTAAAATAGGCATCTGCTTTCAGCCCTGTCGTATTCTCTATGTAGTCTCCATGATTTTTTCTTAGCTCATCTGCCTGTCTTGAGGTCCTCCTATCCTGCCAAAGTATTGCCGGATAAACCGGCTCACCTGTGATACGGTCCCAGACTACCACCGACTCTCCCTGATGATCTAATCCGATTCCCCTGATCTCGCCAGGCCTTATTCCTGCCTTTCTCACTGCCTCCTGCACGCTTTGTTTTGCATCCTTCCACAGCTCAACTGCGTCTTGTTCTACCCAACCTGGCTTGGGATAATACTGGCGATGTCTCCGGTACCCCTTTGCAACAACCTTCCAAGACTTATCCAGCAAAAGAACCGTAGTCCCCGTCGTCCCCTGATCGATTCCAAGATAATATTCCGCCATCGTTTTCCTCCTAAAATTTTCGCCTCACTACACAGCAGATATCAGATAACTTGTTCAAATTATACTCAATTATATGATTAATTCCTAGAGGTGAGTTCCGATTTGTTCTATAATCTCCTTCCATTTTTCGATAATATCAGGTTATCAGATATATGATAATCAAATTAATTTTAGGAGGGAATGTGATGAAAAAGCAAAAATTATTCAGCCCGGGACCTGTCATGGTGGAAGACAATGTACGAAAAGCTCTGCTGCATCCCGATATATGCCACAGAAACTCTGAATTCGAAGAACTATTCCAAAGACTTCAAAAAAAGATCTGCACACTCTTCGGTGCAGACGACAGCTATTATTCTCTGGTGATCTCTGGTTCAGGCACTGCCGCCAATGAAACCGTATTATCTTCTCTTTTCGCTTCTTCCCAAGACAAGATCCTGTTAATCAGTAACGGCGTCTTTGGGGAACGCTTAGAGGAAATTATCCAGAAATATCAGATTCCTATGCTGAAAATTGATACTCCATGGGCAACGCTGCCAGATCTGAAAGATGTGGAACAAGTTTTGCGAGAAAATCCTGATATTAAAGTAATCGCAATGGTATTCCACGAGACTTCCACCGGAATGATTAATCCTGTCCATGAAGTAGGAGAGCTGTCACAAAAGTATGGAAAATTTACTTCGTAGATTCTGTCTCCGCAGCAGCTGGACAGAACATTGACGTGACAGAAACCACATTGACATTACCACTTCTGTGGGCGGAAAATGTCTCGGACGCCTTCCCTGGCTCCGCCTACATCTGTGCCAAAGAAAGCTTGTTGCAATCTTTGATTCCGGACCAATGTAAGAATGTATACCTAAACCTCTACAAACACTACAGCGCCGCCAAAGAAAACAGTCAAACCCCAAACACACCAAACGTAACTCTGTTTTGGGCCTTGGATACTGCTCTTGACAATATTTTGAATGAAGGAGTGGAAAACCGCGTTCAGCGTTACGCGAAAAATGCTGAAATTTTAAGAAAAGGACTCAAAGAATTGGGATTAGAACTCTTAATTCAGGAGCATTTATCCAACACTGTGACTTCCGTTTTTCTCCCTAAACATTTAGACTTGCGCAAATTCCTCTCGCAAATGGAAACGGACGGTTACACGTTATATCCAGGAAAAGGCAAATATCTAGAGATGGGAATGTTCCAGGTGGCAAACATGGGGGCAATCTCTGAAGAAGATTGTTATGAGTTTCTAGATTGTCTCAAAAGAAATCTCCTCTCCTAAGCCCTCCCCCCTCGATACCTTGGTCACGTAATTTCCTATGAAACAAAAAACCGGCAGCAGAAACCTATGTCTCTGCTGCCGATATATTTATACATTCTCTTTTTCTATCAAGCTTTGTCAACGGAGCCAAACAGTTCCATTTTTTCTTTCACCGTGGCTTTGATAGCCTCGAATCCAGGAGCCAACAGCTTACGCGGGTCATAGCCTTTGCCCTGCTGATCTTTTCCCGCTTCCACATATTTGCGGGTTGCCTCAGCGAATGCCAGCTGGCACTCTGTATTCACGTTAATCTTAGCGACACCCAGAGTGATGGCTTTCTTAATCATATCTGCCGGGATTCCTGTACCTCCGTGAAGTACCAGAGGAAGCTCACCTGTCAGCTGCTGAATGCCGTCCAAAGTCTCGAAAGAAAGTCCCTGCCAATTTTCCGGGTATTTTCCATGGATATTTCCAATACCTGCTGCCAGGAAATCAACACCTAAATCTGCAATCGCTTTGCACTCTTTCGGGTCAGCACACTCACCCATTCCGATAACTCCGTCTTCTTCTCCGCCGATGGAGCCCACCTCGGCTTCTATGGAGACACCTCTCTTGTGAGCCTCTCCTACCAATTCCTTTGTCTTTGCCACATTCTCTTCAATCGGATAGTGAGAACCGTCAAACATGACAGAAGAAAATCCTGCATCCATACATTTGTAGCAGTGTTCATAAGAACCGTGGTCCAGATGAAGAGCAACTGGAACAGTAATCTTAAGTTCTTCCAGCATACCATTCACCATACCCACAATCGTCTTATAGCCGCCCATGTATTTGCCTGCGCCCTCAGATACTCCCAAGATCACCGGTGAGTGATTCTCCTGTGCGGTTAAAAGAATCGCCTTTGTCCATTCCAGGTTATTGATGTTGAACTGTCCCACTGCATAGTGACCAGCTTTCGCCTTTTTCAGCATTTCTGTAGCAGATACTAACATATTGTTTACCTCCGTATTCTTTTAATATCTCGCTTCTTTTATTATACCCCAAAATCTGTAAACTGCAAAGACTTTTGTTTATCTGCCGTCTCAAAATCCATCCTCGAACCATGGTACCATAGACCGGACAGCTCTTCGTCATTTTTACTATTTTTTTCTGTTATCCATTGTTCATATAGACAAAAATACTCTTTATAAGTAAATACTTATATAATTACTTCCTCAGGCTGCTCCTTTAACACAATCTTCATAAACTCTTCCATGCTCCTGGTCAGATATCTGTTTCTGCGGTAAAACAGATAGACATCCCTCACTGCCGCTGGGTCATCCAATTTGTAATAGAGCACCGTATCATTTGAGGGAAAACATTTGACAATCGTGTCACTGACAAAAGAAGCTCCCAGTTCGAACTTTAAGAGATGATACACCGTCATCAACTGATTCAGTTTCAGTGTCACATTCAGAGAAATATTCGCGCGCTTACAGATCGCCTCCACTCGGTCCCTGGTATCGTTATTCTGTCTCATAACCATAAAGGGCTCATCTTGAAATTTTTTTCAGCGGAACCGCTGGGAAAGAAGGATTCAGATGCACATCATTGATAATATCATTCACCGTCAGCTGATAAGTGGAGGCACGGCGGTTACTGGAAAAAGACGCCGGGACTGCCAAAAGCAGACGCTCCTTCATCATAGATATTCTGTCATATACCTTTTCGTCCAACAGATAGTTGTCCACGACAAAATCCAGCTCCCCATTGGCCAACTTTTTCTCCAAAGATTACTGTTTCCCTCGAACAAACTCACCTTTACATCCGGGTAAGACGCTTTAAATTTCTTGATATATTTCGGCAATACAAAAGAAGAAAACAGATATGTACTTCCCAACCGTAAGACGCCCCGTCTTTAGTTCATCTAGTTTGCCCACATAGTAGGCAAACTCGTCCTCCAGGCTCATAATTTTCTCGGCGGTCTTAATATATTTCTTTCCACATTCCGTCAGCTGAATCGGCGTCGTACTTCGGTCAAACAGAGGCATTCCAATATTTTTCTCAATCTTCTTAATCATTCCGCTCAGAGCAGGCTGGGAAATATAGAGATTTCGCGCCGCATTGGAGAAACTTCTCTCTTTATATACCTCGTAGACATACTTCATACCGTTAAACATAGGCACCCTCCTTTTATAAGCAAATACTTATAACTTTTATAGTCTTATAAATATTTGCTATTGTCCTGGTATATTTCTATAATAAACTCATCAAATGCGGAGGAAAAATATAACATTTCAACAAATTTTAAAAAAGCAGTTCTTTTACAGAATTAACAATAACACAAAACAGAACGCATGTCGAATAAAAAATGATCTGAAAATCACCTCGACTACCCCCCAACATACGCCCCGTTGACTTCACTGTACCAGGTGAGTTTTTTAAGATAGAAGACCCTGCCCTGCGTGGGCGGTGTCTTCAATACCCAAAAAAAGAAAGGAGGATACAATGACCCCTATTAACAATTACACACAAGAAGAACTCACCAAAGAACTCCAAAAAGCAAAAGAGGAATATGCTTCTTACCAAAGACAAAATTTGAATCTGAACCTGACCCGCGGAAAACCCAGCCCTTCACAGTTGGATTTGAGCAACGATCTGCTAAAGGAGATGGACGGCTACTTTCTGGAAGATGGGACAGATGCCAGAAACTACGGCATTCTGGATGGGATTCCTGAGTGCAAAAGGCTGTTCGCTCAGCTCTTGGGTCTAAAAGAAGAAGCTCTGATTATCGGCGGTAATTCCAGCCTGAATCTGATGTTTGACACCTTATCCAGTCTCTGTCTATTTGGCACAGGAGGCGAAAAGCCTTGGATGTACTATTCTTTAAACGGTACTCCCGTCAAGTTCCTCTGTCCGGTTCCAGGATATGATCGACATTTCACCTGTTGTGAAGAGTTAGGAATCGAGATGATTCCTGTCCCACTGCTGGATGATGGCCCAGACATGGAGCAAGTCAAGAAGCTGGTCAAAGCCGACCCGCTAATCAAAGGCATCTGGTGCGTGCCTCTTCACTCAAACCCCAGCGGCGTCTGCTATAGCGACGAAGTGGTATCCATGCTCGCTTCCATGGAGACCGCAGCCCCTGATTTTCGGATTTTCTGGGACAACGCCTACGGAGTACACCACGTATACGAAGAGGTCTCGCTAAAGACATTTTTGAAGAATGCCAGGCCGCAGGTCACCCGGAACGGGTATATTACTTCTTCTCCACATCCAAAATAACATTTCCAGGAGCAGGCGTATCCCTTGTGGCATCCGGACCATCCAATATCGCTGAATTGAAAAAACACATGTCTGCGCAGACCATTGGTCACGATAAGATCAATCAACTGCGGCATGTAAAATATTTTAAGACACCAGAAAATATACGTCTGCACATGGGAGAACTGGCCAAGCAGCTCCGTCCTAAATTCGATTTAGTAGAAACCTGGCTCGATCGGGAGCTTCGCGGTACCGGCTTAGCCGATTGGACTTCTCCAAAAGGAGGATATTTCGTGTCCGTCAATACGCTCCCCCACTGTGCAAAACGTACCGTACAGCTGGCCAAGGAAGCCGGCGTAGTTCTCACCAAAGCCGGCGCTACTTATCCTTATGGAAAAGATGAAGCCGATTCCAACATCCGAATCGCGCCTTCTTACCCAAATCTGGACGAGCTAGAGACTGCAATGAAAATTTTTACCCTCTGTGTAAAAATAGCCGGCATGGAGAACATTTTAGAGACAAAGTACAATCACTGATCGAGGAGGGGTATCAATGAAGAAAAAAAGACTGTCGCTGCCGCATTTTATTCTCATAAGTATGATCTTGGGAATCATCGTCGGCATTCTGATGCAGAAACACGCGGACATCGCCAACACTTATATCAAACCTTTCGGCACTATTTTCCTGAACCTCATCAAGATGATCGTCGTGCCTGTGGTTCTAAGTTCCATCATATCCGGCGTCATCTCTATGCAGGATATCAAGAAAGTAGGAAAAGCCGGTGTCAAAACGATCATATTTTCATGGCGACCACCGTCTTTGCAGTCACCTTAGGTCTGATTTTCGCAAATCTTTTGAATGTAGGAAGTGGTTATCAGCTGTCCGGTGAGTCCCTCACCTACGAGGCAGTAGAGGCACCTTCTATGGGTGAAACCTTCATGAACGTCTTTCCGTCAAACGCATTTGAGCCGCTCGCCAGTGCCGATATGCTGCAGGTCATCGTCATCGCGTTGTTTTTCGGAGCCGGTATCCTGATGGCTGGTGAGAAAGGAAAATCTTTCGGAGATTTCGTGGACAGTGCCACAGAAGTATGTATGAAAGTAATGGAAGTCATCATTAAACTGTCTCCGATCGGTGTATTCGCTCTGCTGGTACCGGTTATCGCAGAGAACGGACCGGATGTTCTACTTCCTTTGCTAAGACTCATTTTGGTTTGCTACTTTGTGTATGTTCTGCACATGGTACTCACCTATTCTACACTCACGAAATTTTTCGCAAAAATACCGATTTTGCGTTTCTTTAAAATTGCAATGCCTGCAACAGTTATGGCTTTCTCCACTTCCAGCAGTATGGGAGCTCTGCCAATGGCCCTGGACTGTTCTGAGAAAATGGGAAGCCGGCGAGACATTTCTAGTTTCGTCATACCGCTGGGAACTACCATCAACATGGATGGAACCGCGATTTATCAAGGTGTATGTGCCATCTTTATCGCACAGATTTTCGGGCAGGACTTAAATCTCGCCCAGCAGATCACCGTTGTCGCAACTGCCGTCCTGTCATCCATCGGAACAGCCGGCGTCCCAGGTTCCGGTATGATTATGCTTTCCATGGTTCTCCAGTCTGTCGGCCTGCCTTTGGAAGGCATCGCATTGGTCGCTGGTATCGACCGTATCTTAGACATGGGAAGAACCGCAGTAAATACCACTGGAAATATGGCTTGTGCAGCCTGCATCTCCTTTATGGAGGACCGAAAAGAAGGCAAACTTCCGCCTAGCTCCAAGCAAGCTGCTCAATAGATAACACCCTAATTTATAGCCGAGGAAGATGATAAATGCGAAAGACAATTGGAATTCTAGGAGGAATGGGGCCGCTGGCCACCTGTGACTTATTCAGCAAAATCATACAAATCACCGACGCCAGCTGCGATCAAGAGCATGTTCGAATCTGTATCGACAGCAACACGGAGATTTCCGACAGAACCAACGCGATCATCCACCATGGCAAAGACCCGGTTCCCGAGATGGTAAAAAGCGCTGTTCGCCTGCAAAGCTTCGGAGCCGACGTCCTGATTATGCCATGCAACACGGCTCACTATTTTTACGACAGGATTCTGCCTTTCGTGGACATCCCTTTTTTAAGCATGATTGATGAGACGGCCAAAGCCATTTCCGACAGAGGGCTAAGGAAAATAGGGCTTTTGGCCACAGACGGAACGCTTCAAACCGCTGTCTACGAAAAGGCATTTAAAAAGCGGGGCATCTCTATCGTGGTGCCCCCTCCTGAAAACCAGGTACATATCATGGATTTAATCTACAACGGCGTCAAAGCCGGAAACAAAGAGATTGACACAAAACCAACTAAAAAAACTATCGAAGACCTTTTCCGAAAAGGCGCACAGACCTTGGTCCTAGGCTGCACGGAGCTTCCCGTCGCCTTCGACCTATATGGGTTTGATTACCCCAAAACAGACCCCACCTTAATTCTAGCATCAAGAGCCGTGCAGTTCGTAGGAGCCAAGGTCAAAAAAGAATATCTATAGCAAAACCACTTATTCTCTCTTTTAGAAGAGGGGTACCGCACACCCATAGCGGTACCCCTCATTTCTTATATAACGGGAAAGAGCAGCCGCCACAGGCGGCTGTGCTCGGTGCGGGCAGGTTTATTTACTCTACCTGCAATATATAAGTCCCGTAGACCTCATCCTGAAATACGACTGTCCCCAGGCTCTGAAGCAGCTCCTCATTCAGACTGCCGCCGTACTTATCCCATTCCGTACTGCCCACAAAAATATAGGACACATCATACTTTTCCAGCAGACTCCTCACTCTTTGTTCATCTGTGGACGTATAGATCTCCCGGACCTCCGCGCTCTTTTCATTGAGATCTTCCACATTGTTTCCTCGCCAGAGCTGTTCATGGGTGTACCATCCCAGAATTGTCGGCAGCCCGGTCATCGCCGAGACTCTCTCATACTCCGTATAGCTCAGTCCATCGGCCTCCAGTACCACGGGACTTCCCTCGATATTCTCCCGCAGCCACCGAATCGCCGCCGCATCCGCTGGAAAGTCCACCTCCAAAAAACTCGTGGCATTCAGCCCCTGATAGAGAGATGGTCTCCACACCTCTCCGTACCAATGGCGAACCGCATTTCCAAAATATCCGGAAGTCATCACCAGCAGACTAAGCCCTACAGCCCCGACGACCTTCTTCCACCTTTTCCTGCCCACTGCCAGCAGCCAAAAGAGGATATATCCCATGCTGATTCCGAACATTAGATACGCCTGATAAGTCAGCTTAAACATCGTGTTGGACCTGGCATTTCCGTTCTCGTAGATATCCCTGACATAGACCAGCTCCGGTATCAAAACCAAACCGACAGCACAGAGTCCCAAAATCAAAATATAGAGATCTGGCGTACGGATTCCTTCTAAGAACGCCCATCGTCTGCTCCTGACTTTCTCCCACAACAGGGTGACTCCATAGATCAGCACCAACGCCACAGGCAATCCCCATAAAATACATAGCTGGTAAAACGCTGAGTGGTTTTGAGCCAACGCGACTCCCTGGGTCATGGAATCAAAGGTGAGGGTAAACGGCAAAGCCACAACCATGGCGACGGCCATCACCTCCACTGCCTGCAGGAAAGTCACTGCTGCGATCCTGCGCACCCGTCCTTCATAGACGATGATATTCGTAAACAGCACTGCTGCGCCGGTGACTACATAATAAATGACAAAGTCCCAATAGTTCGTCCACTGGTAGACGCCCAGCAGCATCGCCGCCGCCAAAATCCCAGGCTGAAGCAGCTCCGCCGCCACCTGACTCTTACCGAACTGCCGAAATGTTTCCCTATCCTGCTTTCTCTTCTGTCTCATCCAGGCATAGAGTATTCCCAAAATCAAGATCACGAAGATCAGATTCACCATGTCGCGTGCAGATCACCCAGCACAAAAGAGTAGCTGGGGAATTCATGAATCGTCTTATCCGCAGTCTCCGGGTCATGTCCAATATACCTGGTCGCGTCTGGGAACCAATAGTCAGCCCTCTCAGAGACCACCCCCAGATCGGCCAGCTTAGGCCAAATCCAGGCGTAGATCACATAGTGCATGTTTCCGGCCATACTCACGGCCACACCAGTCAAAAGTCCTCCCAGAACCGGGACAGATTTTTTCTTTCCTGCCAGGCTCTTTCCCATTCTGTCCCGCAGCAGCTGCCAGACTAGAGAACAGGGGAGTGCAAACATCAGACCGGCCTCAAACGTCCTCATCAGATTATAAGTCACCGCCACCTGTGTTCCCGTCAGCTTCGTCAAAAAGACGGCAAAATACTGCCCGCCGTAATAATAGTTGATATTTTCCAAAGAATACCAAAGATCTTTTGCCGGAAGCGTCACGCTGCGCATCATCGCCTCCATGAAACCGTAGTCCATGAATTTCTCCGTCCCGTAAGCCTGGGGACGAAAACCGGCCAGATACGTCCACATCAAAAACATCACGAGGAAAATAAGCTCCTCCCAGTACACCAGATTCCACTGGCCTTCTGGCAGTGTCAGAATCCTCTTTTTCGCATCCTGAAAGCTCCACACGATCAGTAAGACCGCGCACACCGCCGTGACTCCAATACAGGAGGCGGTGGTAAACGGAAGAATTCCTCCAACCACCAACGTCCAAATTAAATATCCAGGAATCAGCACTCCGATCACCTTCGAGAACATCCAGCCCCGATCGGCGAAGCCGCTGAACAGCCGCGCAGTCAGCGGCTGAAACAAAAGTCCCAGTATCCCTGCCAGCATCCACCAGCTGTAAAAAGAAATACTATCTTTCCCCAACAAAAAACCAGCCAAGGCCATCACGGCGACTGCTAAAATTCCCTTTCCTATCCAAGCTTTCTTCAATTTTCACCTCCTGACTCACAGTTCCTTGCGTATTCTTCTAAAGTCCTTCACGGCCTGCCAGCCAATCCGTGAGATCTTCTTTAAATTGATGGAATTCACTCCCCCTTGCCTTGGCCGAAACGTAATCGGATAATAAGTCACCTTATTTTTCTTCTCATAGATCACCGTCATAATCACATTGGACAAGTGAAACCCCTCCGGAATCTTCCTCAGCACCTGTTTCAGCTCACTTGCCTTCATCAGTCGAAACGGCGTGTTTGCATCCTTTA
>ENA-OQCB01000128-OQCB01000128.1-human-gut-metagenome-genome-assembly--contig:-NODE-128-length-35584-cov-6.920636_pt1 | contig 35584 bp, 28 predicted proteins | sample MGYA00242493_ERZ504568 | MGnify/ENA primary metagenome ERZ504568 (study PRJEB26092, sample SAMD00036229) | human gut metagenome | host: Homo sapiens | study: EMG produced TPA metagenomics assembly of...
CGCTAGCCCTTTAATTTTTAATTCTAAACGCGCTCCGCGCGTTTAGCTCAGCCCTTCTATATTTCCGTCCACAATATCAATGTGTTCGGCTTGTGGTTTCTTGGGTAATCCCGGCATACGGAGAATTTCACCGGCGATGGCTACAATCATTTCCGCACCGTTATTGACCACAATATCCTTGATGTGGAACTCAAAGTTGTTGACTGCACCGTATATCTTCGGGTCGGCAGAGAAGGAGTACTGCGTCTTGGCGATACAGACGGGGTAATGGCTGATACCCATCTGCTCTATCAGTTTGATAACCTTGCGGGAGTGGAGACTGTAAGTCACTACGCTTGCCCCGTAGAGGTTGCAGGCTACCTTTTCTATTTTACGTTCCACGCAATCGCTCTCTTCGTAGGTGAAGGTCAGCGGTTCGGATGGTTTGTTCTCGATAGTATCTACTACCAGATTGGCAAGGTCAACGGCTCCCTCTCCTCCTTTGGCAAAGGCGTTGTTCACGGCAAAACCTACCTCAAGCTTTTCTTCGCAATGGCGGCGGATAGCTTCCACCTCCTCGTCCGTATCACTGGCAAAACGGTTGAATGCCACGATGACCTGCTGGCCGAATGAACGCAAATTGCGTACATGCTTGTCCAGATTGCCGAAGCCCTCTTTCAGTCCTTCCATATTGGGTTCCTTGATGCGGTCCAGACTGACACCGCCATGCATCTTCAGTCCTTGTGCGGTAGCAACGATTATCGTCAGCTTGGGCTGTAGGCCGCTCTTGCGGCACTTGATGTTGTAGAACTTCTCCGCACCCAGGTCAGCCCCGAAACCGGCTTCCGTCACTACATAATCGCCGAATGTCATGGCCATTTTTGTGGCAAGAATGGAGTTGCAACCATGGGCAATATTTGCGAACGGTCCTCCATGAACAAAAGCAGCAGAGCCTTCGGTAGTCTGTACCAAGTTGGGGTTGATAGCATCTTTCAACAGTACGGTAATGGCACCGGCTACTCCTAACTCCTTCACTGTGAAAGGAGTACCATCGAAACGGAATCCCAGAATAATATTTTCAATACGGCGACGGAGGTCGTCGAGGTCCGTTGCCAGACAGAGAATAGCCATAATTTCGGAAGCCGGGGTAATATCGAAGCCCGACTCCTCGGTAATGCCGTTGGTGCTCGGTCCCAATCCGGTGACAATGCTCCGCAAGGAACGGTCATTCACATCAAGTACGCGCCGCCAGATGATTTCTTTCAGTCCGAAGCCGTCTGCCTGATGCTGGTACAAGTAATTGTCGAGCAAAGCGGAAATCATGTTGTGTGCGGAGGTAATGGCGTGAAAGTCGCCCGTAAAGTGCAGGTTTATCTTCTCCATGGGCAGCACCTGGGCATATCCTCCACCGGCAGCACCGCCTTTCATGCCGAAGCAAGGACCTAACGAGGGTTCGCGTAAAGCCACAATCGCTTTCTTGCCAATCTTGTTCAGCCCCAATGCCAGCCCGATGGACACGGTTGTTTTACCGATACCCGCTTTCGTAGCCGTGATAGCCGTCACCAGTATCAGATTGCTCTTCTTCACTTTCTCTTCATCAATCAGATGCGTAGGAATCTTGGCTATGTAACGGCCATAGTTCTCTACTTCGTCACGCGGGATATCCACACTTTCAGCCACCTGCTTTATCTTCTTCAGCTCTATGCTGCGGGCTATTTCAATGTCCGATTTCATACAGAGTCTTTTCTTTAAATAACAACTTTAATGTTTTGAAAGTTGCAAAAGTACGAAAGATGTGGCAAAGTACAAAGGAATACCGTATTTTCACCTGACCACCTGCATCTTCTATCTATTTGAACCGCGACGTATCCACTGCCTCCCGTTGCTTCTCCTTATATCCACCGAATTTATAGGTGAACGATACGCCGAATTCGCGGAAGCATGAGTAATGATTCGTCACATTCTGCGTCTTGAAACGGATGCGGGGAGAAATCTGTCCCGTCTCAAAAATATCGTTGCAATAGAGGTTGAGAATGGCTTTGTTCTTGGCGAAGCCGTAGCGCAGGGCAATATTCACATTGCCCGACGTAGGCAGGTCGTAGATGCCCTGAATGGCTTTACTATGCACAAATCCGGTCACCGTCAGCTTCAAGTCGGGTTTGGTGGAGAGAGTAAAAGTATTGTTCATCTGGGCAATGCCATAGCATTGCTTTCTATCGAAAGGAATATCCCAGAAATCACCATCCTTTTCGCGATGCCACAAGCCGATGAGGGTAAGACGAGAATTCAACCAATTCTTCACCTTAAACGGTATAGAGGCTTGTATACCTGCTTGTTGCTGATAATCAAAATTGAGTGTCTTGTAGATTTCAACCAGACGTTCGGAAGATTGGTAGAGCGTCTGTACGGAGTAGTCCTTGGTATGGTTGAACCAAGCGCTGAAGATGTATTTGCTCTTCAAAATATAGGTCATTTTAAGCTCATACTCTTGCGCCGGTTTCAGCAACGGATTACCATGCAGCTCAGAGTATCCGCCACCGATGTAAGAGACGGCATCCTGCACCGCCCAGTAGTCGGGATAGTCCTTGTCGCTGCTCAGAGAGAGCTGAAGGATATGTCCCGGTGACGGCATATAGTTCAAGTTGACGATGGGATACCAGTCCCACTGGTTCCAGACGGGAGTCTTGTAATGCTCCACAGCCAGGGAAGCGTCCAAAGCGAGTTTGTCGCCGAAACTCTTGCTGAAACCTGCATAGATATTCCAGGTCTGTTCGCGGCGGCGGGACTTCATATTGCTTAAGGCATCTGAGGAGGTCAGTTGTTCGCCGGTTTCGGGGTCGTAATAATATTGGTAGCTGTTGTCGATGCTGGTAGTATAGATGGCTCCGTAATTCAAATCCCAACCTTTTCCCAGACTGTGCTCCTGGGCCAGAAAGAATTTCCATCGGTTGATGCGTTGGCAATCTTCGGTGTAGAAGTCAAGTTCCTCATCCTGCATGCGGCTATGCAGCAACTGGTCGGACGGGGAACGGTAGTAGGTCAGTTCGGCACCGGCTTTGAGGCCGAAAGGGGTACGATAGTCCAGACGGCCGTTGTGCAGCCAGTCGGTGCTATTGCCATGAGTTGTGGACACCTGCGTGCCCGTCACGCCCGTCCAGTTGTGGGAGGTGGAATAGCCACCGTTATAGACGAAACTCAGCTGATGGTCCTTGGCGATGTTATAGTCCGCCCCTACCCTGAAATTATGGGTATGGCTGCGGCCACGGCCCACCTCATATGTTGTCATGGGGTGAACCGAGCCGTCTGCCAGGGTGTGCACAGCCTCTTTGTCGGTAGTAGAGTAGCCCCGGCCATGGCTGTGCGAGTAAAGAAAATCTGCTGAGAATTTATTTTTGCTGAAGAGCAGGCTGGCGCGTTCCTCAAAGCCTTCGTTATGCTTCTGGCGATACTTGGCATAGAGTTCGCCTTGCCAGGAGTCTGGGCCGCCTGCCGATTGTTTCAAGGTGATATTGATCAGTGCGCCACGCACCTGGTAGCGTGCAGGGGCGTTGTACATCACTTCCGCCTTCTCTATGCGGCTGGCAGGGATGCTGCGCAGCAAGGAATAGAGCTGCTCGGTGCTGAGGGTGGTTACTTTGCCGTCCAGGATAACGGTGACTCCCTGGCCTGCCAACTGCAGCCCGCCATTCATCTCGATGACGCCGGGAAGCTCTTTCACGGCATCGTAGGCATTGTCTACGGGGAGGTTCCGGATAAGGCGGGGCAGGTCGTACACCAGCTTGCCTTGCGCTGCCTTTACGATGGGGCGTTCGCCGGTAATCATCACTTCCGGCAAGGTCTGATAAAGACTGTCCAGACGGGCATCGGTCGTGATAAGGCTGTCGGCGCTGAGGATGCGGTTGTCGTCTGCACCGGAGGTGGTTGCAGTGCCGTTGTTCTCTTGTGCCGAAAGACTGATGCTCAAAGCACAGCATACAATAGGGAGTAAATAGAATCGTTTCATGTTCTTCTTTTTATTTATGTTTATATTCTTCTTCTGCAAATCTTCGTCTGCAAAGTACGGCAGAATCAGCAGAAACTTGTGTTATCAGCGGCTTACCAAGTGTTATCCAGTGTTATCGGGAGTGTTATTTAGTCTTATCGGATGATAGGGTTCACAATATTAATCTTACCTTTGTATGTATAAAAGTAACCGGAAACAAACATGAAACTGCCATTCAAATATATTGCCATACTTGTCATCGTCTCCCTGGCCGGCATCTTCGCCTACCAAGCCTACTGGCTGACGGGGCTCTACCATACCATGCACAGTGAAATGGAAAGGGACATCACCGAAGCCATGCGCATGAGCGACTATAACGAAATGATGATACGCGTGGATAAAATGAAGCAGGACGACATAAACCACGGTGAAGTCAGCGTATCAGCCGGATACAGCGATGACGGAAAATCATTTGTCCGTAGCAGTACCACCATCTCCCGTGAAGATTCTTTGGACAACACCACCCTGCACGAAACCTTCATGCCCAAAGGAGACAGTGTTTACGTGACCCACCCGAACGATTCAACCCGCGTGGAAGTCAGTGTCAGGAAGAACGTTCCTTTGCTCACCAAAGAGGACAGTGTGCTTTTCATCGACCAGCATAGAGAAACGGATAAAGTCCGTTGGATGTCTGCCGATTCTGCCCGAGAGCGTCTGGAAGAAGCAGTCAAGGACTCAGACAGCTCTCCCCAATCCGCATTGAGTGCCAAAGGGGGACTGGATGTGATTTTGCGCGACCAAAACAGTATGCTGGAACTCGCCACCTACTTCCAGCGCGGACTGCATTCGGGACTGGACATCATTTCCGACCCCGACGTACTGCTTTATGACAGCCTGCTGACTTCATTCCTGCATGACCGTAACATCAATCTTCCCCATAGGCTGCTACATCTTCACAAAGGCAGCAAATGGGACTCTACCATTCTCTATATAGATACATTGGTAAACATCGGTACCCCCGGCTATGTGCCTACCTCAAAAGCCGTGGAATATAATTATTCTTTCGACATCAATACAAGTCAAAGCTACCGTCTCATCATGGAACCGGCCGGCACGTTGGTCTTGCGACAGATGTCGGGCATTCTCACCACATCATTCGTTATTCTGATCGTACTCGCTTTCTCCTTCTGGTTCCTGATACGCACCATCCTGAAACAGAAGACACTGGAAGAGATGAAGAGCGATTTCACCAACAACATCACCCACGAACTGAAAACCCCCATCGCCGTAGCATATGCCGCCAACGACGCTCTGCTCAACTTCAACCAAGCGGAGGAAAAGGCCCAACGCGACAAATACCTGCGTATCTGCCAGGAACAGCTTCAGCGCCTCAGTGGACTGGTTGAACAGATACTTTCCATGAGTATGGAACGCCGCAGGACTTTCCGCCTGCACCCGGAGGAGTTTGCAATACGTGATATTCTGGAAACGCTCATCGAACAACACAAGCTGAAAGCGGAAAGCTCCGTCCACATATCGGTGGACATCGAACCGGAAGATTTGAGCGTACTTGCCGACCGTACGCATTTCAGCAACATCATCAGCAACCTGATAGACAACGCCATCAAATATTCGCACGGAGAAGCCGAAGTGGCCATCCATTGCCGCAAGGTAACCGTCGAAGGGCAGAATGAACAGACCGAAATCTCCGTCAGCGACCACGGTATCGGTATTGCTCCCGAGAAGCAGAAGCACATCTTCGACAAATTCTACCGCGTACCCACGGGTAATCTGCACGATGTGAAAGGCTATGGGCTGGGATTGTTCTATGTGAAGACCATGATAGAGAAGCATGGTGGCAGCGTATCGGTAAAGAGTGAGTTGGGAAAAGGAAGTACCTTTACGATAAGGATATGATAACATTATTTGTTAGGGTACTTTACATTACTTGTTAAGGAGCTTTACATTACTTGTAACAAAAGCGACAATTATGGAAAAGATAACCGTACTTCTGGTTGAGGACGAACAGACCCTCGCCATGATTATCAAGGACACATTGGAAGGGCAGAACTTCATCATCCACACCGCAGCAGACGGTGAAGAGGGATTGCGCAAGTTCTTCGACCTCCGTCCCGACGTGCTGGTGGCAGACGTGATGATGCCCCGCATGGACGGCTTTGAAATGGTGCGCCGCATCCGGCAGACCGACAAACAGACCCCGGTACTGTTCCTTACCGCCCGCTCCACCATCAACGATGTGGTGGAAGGGTTTGAGCTGGGTGCCAACGACTACCTGAAAAAGCCTTTCGGAATGCAGGAACTCATTATCCGCATAAAGGCCCTGGTAGGCAAAGCTTTCTCCTTTACAGAGGAAAAGCCCAAAGAAACTACCGTTTTTGAAATCGGTGACTACCGTTTCAATTCCGTCACTCAACGACTTGCTTTTGCAGGCACCCCGACTTCACCTAACGCGGATACGGAAGTGGAACTCTCCCACCGCGAGTCCGAGATACTGAAACGTCTTTGCGAGAACCGTAACCAGGTGGTCAACACCCAGAATGTATTGCTCGACCTCTGGGGAGACGACAGCTTCTTCAACTCCCGCAGCCTGCATGTGTTCATCACCAAACTGCGGCATAAACTGGCCGGAGACGAGCGCATCCGTATCGTCAATGTGCGGGGAATAGGATATAAACTAATAGTGAACTAAACTAAAACTAAACTACTATTTATGAAAAAGTTATTATTCATTACTTTTATCTGTTCCTCACTCTGCGCCTATGCACAGAGCGAGATTCCGGAAGACACAATAAAGAACCGGCCTCCCGTAAAGAAAGAGCAGATTCCCTTTTCTCCAAAAGAGAACAAGCGTACGGGCCTTGATGAAAGCCAGCCCCAACAAAGTCTGCAAGGCGAACAGCAGGAAGAGATAAATCTCCATCTCCCTCCCTCCGACTATGTGGAGCCCCTGCCCTGGACGGACATGAAGAAGATACACTTTCAGAAAAACATCTTTGAATGGGACTTCCAGCGTTTCGCCGATTTCCTGCTCTCGCCGGAAGTCGTACTGACGATGTACGGCAGCCATAACACCTATCCTGCAATGGGCTCCATCATGCAGGCTGGCGCAGGAGTCACTTATTACAGTCCCGACGGACATTGGGAATTGAGCGGAGGGGTATATGCCGCCCACTATTCCATCTCCCAACCTTCATCCATTACCGGTGCCCAGTATGCCAAAAGGGATGCCCCCCGGGGTACTCAATGGGACATAGGCTACAATGCCTCCGTATCCTACCGCATCAATCCCTACATGCGCCTGCATGCCTTCGGCCAGTATTCGGGCTACGGGAGAAGTAACTCCTTTCATGGATATATGAACCCGATGTATCCGCAAAGCGGTTATGGCATGGTACTGGAACTGAAAGTGACGGACTGGCTCGACCTCAACGGAGGGATGGAACGAAGATACGACCCCACCAAAATGAAATGGGTAAATTCGCCCATTTTCGCCCCTACCATTCGTATAAAGAAATAGAAATAATACAAAGATATTTCCGGAAATAGAGGGAAACGAGTATCTTTGTTCAGTCTGCCCCTATGCGGCAGACAGCAACTGAAATTGTGAACAAAGAACTATGAAACGAATCTTCTTCTGCATCATCATTTTACTTGCAGGCATGTCATCCGTCAGCGCACAGAGCGAGATGCCTGCCGATACGGTACGTACTGCAGTACGTGGCAAAGCGTCTCCCGAAGGCATGTCTCCGTCTGAAAAGGAGCTTCTGCCGGGCGTGAAGAATTACGACGGCTTCCTGCTGGATATGGGGCTGATGAATCTGTCCACCCCCACTCTTCCCAAATTCACTTTGGAGATACCGGATGCCAGCAAAGACTATAGCCGCATCTTCCAGTTGAACCCGAACGTGACTTATTCACAAGGTCTTTCGAACATATTCTCACTCAGCAACTCCCGGTATTTCAGTTCGAATCCCTTCGGACTGACGGGCTTCTGGGGCTCTACCGACAACCTGCAAATGGGAAGTTTCACTTTGAAGAACGGCATGCGCATCCATACGTACGGCGAATATGACAAGGACGGCTGGAAAGTACCCAACCCTTCCGCACTGCCTTGGGAAAAGAACAATTTCAAAGGGGCGTTCGAGCTGAAATCAGCCAACGGAGCCTTTGGCATACGCATCGAGGTACAGCAGGGCAGACACGTGCCCTATTGATGCCCATCACTTAACAACAGAATCAATGACAAGAAAGAAAATACTGGTAATAGGCGCCAACGGTTTTACCGGCAGACGCATCCTGGATGATTTGTCCCACAACGTGTTTTATCAGACAACGGGCTGTTCCCTGCACGACGACATCTGTCCCCATTCGGGCGACTATCGCTTTATCCGTACGGATATATGCAACCGCCAGGCGGTGAAAAAGCTTTTCCAGGAAGTACAGCCGGATGTTGTAATCAATACCTCCGCCCTCTCCGTCCCCGATTATTGCGAAACGCACCATGCAGAAGCGGATGCCGTCAACATTACTGCCGTGGAGCATCTGGCAGAATGCTGTGAGGCGGGAGGCAGCCGTTTTATCCATCTTTCCACCGACTTCGTTTTCGGTGGTGATACGGACCGACCCTATACGGAGGAGGATATTCCCGCTCCCGTTAATTATTACGGCTACACCAAACTGGAAGGTGAGAAACGTATCGCTGCCGTTTGCAGGGATTATGCCATCGTGCGCGTAGTGGTGGTGTACGGTGCCGCCCTGCCCGGACAGCATGGAAATGTGCTCCAACTGGTGGCAAACAGATTAAGGAACAATGAGGAAGTGTTCGTCGTATCCGACCAATGGCGTACGCCCACCTTCGTGGGAGACGTGTCGCAAGGAGTGGAGAAGCTGATAAGTCATCCGCAAAACGGTATCTATCATCTCTGTGGCAGCGAGTGCCTGACCATTGCAGACATCGCTTATCGGGTAGCGGACGTATTGGGGCTGAATCGCTCGCTCATCCGTCCCGTCACCACGAAGGAAATGAACGAAAAGACACCACGTCCCCGTTTCAGCGGGCTGAGTATAGAAAAGGCACACCGGGAACTGGGGTTATCAACCGTATACGCTGGAGGAAGGAATAAAGCTGATGTTCGGATGGTAAATAATGCAGGTGCGGATGGCAGCAGATTCGACTACAGCAACTCCGGCTCTGCCAGTCCTTTCTCTTTGCGATACACACGTACCATCTCCAGAATCACATCTCCATATTTCTCCACCCCTTTTTTTCCGAAATACGGAATGCGTACAAGCATGGCCTTATCCGAAGGAAGCAGATTGCTGATGCCTAGAATTGCCTTCTGCTGAATGACGGTGTATACGGGCAGCCCTAATGCGGAAGCTTCTGCATTGCGCCATGCTACCAAGCGGTTGTAAAGTTCCGGATGCAGCACATCCGTGGGTACTTCAACAGCCGCAGCATCGCGTTTCCGCTCACGCGGACGTTTCTCTTTATCAGCCTGCTTACTGCTTCCCTGCCCTTCTTTGGCAGAAGCACTTCTCCCTTTGCCTTTACCCTTCTGCGAAGCCGAATCATCAATGGAAAGCAGTGCTTTCTGCTTCAAGTATCCTGCCATATGGAAACCATTCTCCAGCACATAATCCAGCAAATCAGTCTTCATGTCAAACACTTCCTCCAGTTCCTCCATGGCATCCCGGAGCTTCTTCTTCAACTCTTTATTATCAGAAGTTACCGTACTCGCCATCACCGCATCCAGCGGTTGCAACTGCTCTTGAAAATAAGTGGCGGCAGAGTGTATGCGCCCCTGCAAAGTCGGGTCGGCTGCATAGTCCTGCGCAGTATCAATCAGGCGGGTATACTGGATACTGAACTTCTGGGCTACTTTCGTCACTTTGTCGTGAAAACGTTCCATTTCCTCCTTGCAGGCTGCGAGTTGCTTGGGAAAGAGCTTGTACAAGTGTTCGTCTATCAGCCGCACATACCGCCGCAAAGCCTGCTCCATGGGCTGGAAATCGAACAAGCCCGACAGCAGTTCCAGGAAATAGGTCTGCTGCAAGGAACGGAAGCGTTTCTCGTCCGGCTCGTTTCTCCGTGCCTCCATCGTGAAGGTATCTACTGCATGGTCACTGATAACGGCCTTTGCAGAAAGCGGGGCACTGAGCACCACTCCCTCCAATGTCTTGCAGCGGCTCAGAGCCACATAGGTCTGCCCATGCGCAAAGGAGGCACCGGCATCAATCACGGCACGTTCAAACGTCAGTCCCTGGCTTTTGTGAATGGTAATCGCCCACGCCAGCTTCAGCGGATATTGCCGGAATGTTCCTTCAATATCTTCTGTAATCTCCTTGGTTTCCTCATCAAGCACGTATTTGGCATTCGTCCACTCTTCCTCCTGAAGTAAGAAGGTAGCGTCGCTTCCCTTACTGCGCACTTCAATTCCATCTGCCGACACGGCTGTCACCTCTCCAATCATGCCATTGTAGTAACGGTGCTCACCGGAGGTGTCGTTCTTCACAAACATTACCTGGGCACCGCGTTTCAGTTCCAGTACTTCATCCGTGGGATAGGAATATTCGGGAAACTTTCCGTCAATCTTGGCACGAAAGGCATACGAGCGTCCCGGAAGTTGTTCCAGCTCATGGTCATTAATCCGTTGGGCCTGATAATTGTGGGTCACCAGGCGGATGTATCCTTCTTCTTTATCTGGTACGAAATTGGGAATATACCGGCGGTTCAAGGCTTCCAGCACTTGCCCGTCACAACGGTTTTCGCGAATGCGGTTCAGTAATTCAAGAAAAGTCCCATCGTTCTGCCGATAGACTTTCTTTAGTTCTATGGTGCAATATTCCGTCTGCTTCAAGGCCTGGCTGGAGAAGAAATAAGGCGTGTCATAGTATTTGCGCAGCATCTGCCACTCATCGTCTTTCACTACGGGAGACAGCTGCTGTAAGTCGCCAATCATCAGCAGTTGCACGCCGCCAAAGGGTTTGTTCCGGTCGCGGAACCGCCTCAAGACGGCATCCACCGAATCGAGCAAGTCGGCACGGACCATACTGATTTCATCGATGACCAATAAATCTATGCTGCGTATAATGTTGATTTTCTCTTTCCCGTAACGAAAACGGTAGGTTGCCTTGCCATCTGCGCTGAATGAGCTTTCGGGCACATAAGGAGCGAAAGGTACTTGGAAAAAGGAGTGGATGGTGACACCGCCTGCATTGATAGCGGCAATTCCCGTCGGTGCAAGTACAATCATCCGTTTCGGACTCTCCGCCCTCAGTTTTCGCAGGAAAGTTGTCTTACCGGTACCTGCCTTGCCGGTCAAAAAAAGATGAGTGCCTGTGTTTTCAATGAATTGCCATGCAAGCGCTATTTCGGGATTATTCTCCATTGATATGTTTATTATTCAACCAATCCGCTCTCTCTCAGAATGATACGGATTTCATCAGTAGCCATATATGATAATAGGACAAAGATAACGCTTATTTCGTTATCCTTGTCCTATTATTCCATTTATTTGTACCCAGCCTGAACAAGCCCTTTACGGGGCGATCCGGGCTATTTCAAGCTACCGCCGATAATATCGAGCAGCTCATTCGTAATGGCCTGCTGACGGCTCTTGTTATACTGTTTCGTCAAATCTTGAATCAACTCGTTGGCATTATCTGTCGCCGTCTGCATGGCAAGCATACGGGCAGCATGTTCCGAAGTATTGGAATCGAGAAGCACGGTAAATATCTTCTGACTCAACACTTTTGGCAGAAGTTCCGCTATCAGTTCGCCGACGGAAGGTTCCACAATGTAATCATTATTAAAACTGCGGGCATCCTCCGGTACATCTTCTGCCGCCTCCTGCGCTACTTGCGTCAGGTCAATGGGCAGATAATTCTCGCGGAGCAGCACCTGCGAACCCATCGATTTGAAGTGATGGTAAATCAGCTCCACATGGTCAATCTGCTTTTCCACAAACTCATGCATCAACTTCTCTGCCAGCTCATACGCTTCAACGTACGAAGGCTTGTCTGCCATCACCTGGTAGCTGCCTTGCGGCACATATCCCATTTTCTTGACGGCTTCCTCCACCTTTCTCCCAACGGGATATATCAGAATATTCTCCTTGCCCAGCGACTGGTAATCTTCCAAAGCCCGTTCCAGCATCTTCGCCACATTCGAGTTGAATGCACCGCACAAGGAACTATTGGACGAAAACGCCACGACCGCTACCCTCGTCACGGGTCTTTTCTCGGTATAGGGCGACTCGAAGGAAGCATCCGTACGCAGAAAGTTCGTCAGAATCTCACTCAGCTTCCGTTGATAAGGCAGCATATTCTCAATCCGCCCCTGCGCCTTATGCAGTTTGGCAGATGCCACCATCTTCATAGCCGATGTTATCTGGCGTGTACTCTTGACGGAGCTTATTCTATTTTTTACCTCTTTCAGTGAAGACATGATAATTAAGGATTAAGGATTAAGGATTAGGGATTAGGGATTATATTGCATATACGGTGTAGTTGGATTGCCGGATATATCAACAAAATCACTTATCACTAAACGCTAATCACTATTTACATGAATTGCCTTGCAACCGCCTCTGCCGTCTCCTCAATCTTCTTGCAGACATCGTCATTGATGGCACCCGTCTTTAAAACGTCGAGTACCTCCATGCGATAGTTCATCTCAAGAGACTCAAGGAAGTTGCGTTCAAACTCGCTGACCTTGTCCAAAGGAACATTCCTCAACAAGCCGTGCGTGCCGCAATAAAGAATGGCAATCTGCTTTTCTACCGGCATCGGGCTGTATTGGGGCTGTACCAGCAGGCGTGTATTCTTCTGTCCCTTGTCGATGGTCAATGCCGTCACGGGGTCCATATCGCCACTGAACTTGGTAAACGCTTCCAGCTCCCGGTACTGTGCCTGGTCAATCTTTAATGTACCTGCCACCTTCTTCATAGCCTTGACTTGGGCATTACCACCCACACGGCTCACAGAGATACCCACGTCAATGGCCGGACGGTTACCCTGGTTGAAGAGGTTCGTATCAAGGAATATCTGCCCGTCAGTGATTGAAATCACATTCGTTGGGATATAGGCAGACACGTCTCCTGCCTGAGTTTCGATAATGGGCAATGCAGTCAGCGAACCGCCACCTTTCACCTTGCCTTTCAGACTGTCCGGCAGGTCGTTCATCTCGCGTGCCACTTCCTCCTGGCTGATAATCTTCGCCGCACGTTCCAACAAACGGGAGTGCAGATAGAAGATATCACCCGGATAGGCCTCACGTCCTGACGGACGGCGCAGAATCAGAGACACTTCACGATAGGCCACCGCCTGCTTGGACAAGTCGTCATAGACCACCAGCGCATGACGGCCGGTATCACGGAAATACTCTCCGATGGCAGCCCCTGCAAAGGGAGCGTAATACTGCAATGCAGCCGGGTCTCCCGCCGTAGCAGCCACCACAATGGTATAGTCCATCGCACCGTACTGGTGCAGGGTATTCACAATAGAAGCTACGGTAGAACCTTTCTGGCCAATGGCTACATAAATGCAATATACCGGATCACCAGCATCAAAATTGGCACGCTGGTTGATGATGGTATCGATGGCAATGGCCGTCTTACCGGTCTGGCGGTCACCGATAATCAGCTCACGCTGTCCACGGCCGATAGGTATCATGGCATCCACAGCCTTCAGACCGGTCTGTAGCGGCTGATTCACCGGCTGACGGAAGATAACTCCCGGCGCCTTGCGTTCCAGCGGCATTTCATAAAGTTCTCCGCCTATCAGTCCTTTGCCATCGAGCGGCGCACCCAGAGGGTCTATTACACGGCCCAGCATACCCTCTCCCACCATGATGGAAGCAATACGCTTGGTACGCTTTACAATGAAGCCTTCCTTGATTTTATCCGTAGGGCCAAGCAACACAGCACCCACATTATCCTCTTCGAGGTTCATCACAATGGCCTTGATGCCGTTGTCGAACTCCAACAACTCGTTGGCTTCGGCATTGCGCAACCCATAGATACGGGCTACACCGTCACTGACTTGCAGTACCGTGCCAATCTCGTCCAACTGTACGCGGGTGTCAATCCCTTCCAGTTGCTTGCGGAGAATATCGGAGACTTCGCTTACTTTTATATTTTCAGACAACATCTTAGTATTTACTATTTTACAATTTACTATTTACTATTTGAAAGAACCCGAATCATATACTGTTTGACCTCTACAACTTACGCATCACAAGACTATTAAATAAGTAAATTGTAAATTGTCAAATCGTAAATCACACGATTCTTCTATTCTTATCAATGAACTGCTGTTTCACTTTCTTAAGCTGCGTAGCAATACTGGCATCCAGACGGAAGTCGTTGATGTCGAAGATAAAACCACCTTCAATGGAGGGATCCACTTCAGTCTGCAGCTCCATGCTGGCATGCAGCAGGGAGGAAGCACTGTCATGGATGCGCTCCCGCACTTCCTGGCTGACGGGAACGGCTGTTATCAGCTTTCCTACACCGATATGCTTGTCTTTCCGGTACAAATCCAGAAAACTCAGGCAGATGTACTGGAGAAAGTTTTCCCGCCGGTTCTTCAACACCAGGGTCATGAAACGCGCAAACTCACGGCCCGCAGGAGCATCCCCCACAGCAGCGGTACAGATAAGTGTTAACTTCTCACGTATCGTCAGGATGGGGTTTTCCAATGCCATGCGCAAATCCGGATGTTTCCTGAAGCTACGGTCGAGCATACAAAACTCCTTGTACAGAGTATCTTCTGCCCCCATGCTCTTGGCATATTCCATCAATGCTTTCGCATAACGCATCGAAACGATTCCTATATCCATTTCTTTGAGAATTAATTGTTTTTACTTGCGGCCAGCACTTCATCCAGCATCCGGTCTATCATCTCCATCTGCTCATGTTTCTCGTCCAGATTCTTGCGGATAATTTTCTCGGCTATATCTACGGACAAGACTGCCACCTGGCGGCGAATATCGCGGATGGCCTCTTCCTTCTCTTGCTGTATCTGCTTTTTAACTTCGTCCAGCTCCTTCTGCGCGGCGGCTTCCGCCTGCTTGCGTGCTTCGACGATAATCTTGTCACGCTCATGCATCGCCTCCCGCAGAATACGTCCTTGTTCTTTGTTGGCAGCAGCAATCAACGCTTCACTCTCCTCTTTCAGTTTGGAGAGCTGGGCATTTGCTTCGCGTGCCACTTCCAAAGACTGGTCGATGTAGGTCTTGCGACCTTCCACCATCTTGGTGATAACGGGAAAACCGTACTTGGCAAGCACCACAAACACCACACCGAATGAAAGGAGCATCCAGAACAGCAGACCACTATCGGGTAATAACAATGACATAATTTTATTTACTATTTGACAATTTACGATTTACAATTTGGCTGCGCGGTGATGCTGCACGGACAAATTGTAAATGGTAAATGGTAGATTGTACATTATAAAAAGAATACCAATAAACACACAACTACTGCCAACAAAGCAACACCTTCAATCAAGGCAGCGGCAATAATCATGTTCATACGGATATCTCCGGATGCTTCCGGCTGGCGGGCAATGGCCTCCATAGCAGAACCGCCGATTTTACCAATACCTACACCAGCACCAATAACAGCCAAACCAGCACCAATGGCTGCACCCAGTTTACTAACTCCCACACCTGCCGCAGCAGCTTGCAATAATACAGATAGTAACATAACTTTCAGTTTTTAAATGGTTATTTTTATTAATATTTATATTCCCAATAATCGTATCACTTCACCGCCTTCTCCTTATGCTCTTCCTGCGCCAGACCGATGAACACGGCTGACAGCATGGTGAACACATATGCCTGGATAAAGGCAACCAACAACTCAAGTGCATTCATAAAGATATTGAACAACACCGATGCCACGGTCAGCGTTCCGTTCAAAGCAGGTCCCATACTGGCCGAGATGAATATCAGGCAGGTAAGCACCAGCATTGCCATGTGCCCTGCCAGCATATTGGCAAAAAGACGTATCATCAAAGCAAACGGTTTGGTGAAAATACCGAAGAACTCGATAAACGGCATCATGGGGACCGGTACCTTCAGCCACCAGGGCACATCCGGCCAAAAGATATCTTTCCAATAAGTCTTGGTTCCAAAGATATTCACGGCCAAGAAAGTACAGATGGCCAATACCATCGTAATGGCTATATTTCCCGTCACGTTGGCCCCTCCGGGAAAGAAAGGAATCAGCCCCATAATGTTGTTGATGAAAATAAAGAAGAAGGCCGTCAGCAAGTAAGGTGCGAATTTACGGTACTTCGGACCGACACAGCTCTTTATAATATCATCGTTCACCATCATGATAAACATCTCCATAAACCCGATGAAACCACCGGGAGCGGCACTTCCCTGCGGGTGCTTGCGATACCAGTGCGCCACACTCAAAATGATAAGAAGCAGCAATGCGCTGTTGATGAGCAAAGCCAGTGTCACCTTCGTGATGGAGATGTCCAACGGGCGTATTTCGTTTCCGGTGGCATCATACTCCACCAGCTTGCCTTCGTACTTGCTTCCTGCGGGAGCGATGGAAAAGCCTTCATAACTTCCACCGTTCTCCTCCAGACGTGAGGATAGAAAGGCATGCCATCCGGTGGTAGAGCTATGCACTATTACCGGCAAAGGAATCGTAACGTGAGTTTCGCCCCACGTCGTGATGTGCCATTCGTAAGAATCGCCGATATGCCCGAAGACAATCTCCTTCACGTCCACCGTATTCTCGGCCCGCACCGTGGCGGGTAGCAACATGCCCAGTGCCAGCAGAATTACAGTCAGTATGTTACGCAATCTTTTCATTGTTACTTTTCTTTTTCAGTTTCCGATTCGCCTCAAAAGTGAAGAAGAACCAGGAATCATAAATCAAATATATCAGATAGTTGGCTATAAACGTCAACAAAAACGCCCTGGCTTCCTCACGTACTGCAACGCAATAAACCAGCATCACAATCATGGAGACCAGCATTCTCATCACACGCATCAGCAGATAAATCTGCAACATTCGTCCTGGCATCCGGTGACGGCAGCTTTCGGTCATATTAATCATGAATACTCCGAAAACAAAGAAGAAAAGCGGAATCAGCGGATAACCGCCGAAATAGTGATGCGGATTTATCGAAAAATACGCCCAACCGCCTACAATTCCTATCAATACCGTCAAGAGCGCTGTATGCAATAAGTAGTTTCTCTTAGTAATAGTCACGCCAACAACCTCTAATTTTTTAACTTTTTAACTTTTTTTAATAGCCTATTGCTGTTCTATACAGACGGCAACCCTTCCGTTACTCATCTCCACGAATCCGCTTTGAATATCCAACTCATGTTCCTCACCGTCCGTTGCGTAAATCAATTTCCCCGTTCCCAACGATGATACAATCGGTGCATGCTGCGGCAGGATAGAAAAAGAGCCCATAGTGCCCGGCAATGTAACACTTTCCACTTCCCCGTTGAAGAGTTCCTTCTCCGGTGAAACAATATTCAAATGCAACTTTTTCATCATCAAAGCTCCCAGACTTTTAATTTTTAATCGTTTTTCCCCTGCCTGCTCCAGTAGTTTCTTACCCTTCTCAATGGCTTCTTCAATGGTTCCCACATTCAAGAAAGCAGGTTCGGGCAGGTAGTCCACCTCCCCGTCAAGAATCATCTTGAAGCCTTTGATAGTGTCCTCAATGGAAACCATTGTACCTGGGACACCCGTAAACTGCTCGGCAACGGCAAACGGCTGTGAAAGGAAACGCTGCACACGACGTGCACGGTTCACCAACGTACGGTCGGCATCAGAGAGTTCCTCCATACCAAGGATGGAGATAATGTCTTGCAATTCCTTGTTGCGCTGCAATATTTGTTTTACACGTTGTGCCACTTCGTAGTGTTCTACCCCCACAATGTGTGGGTCGAGAATGCGTGAAGTAGATTCCAACGGGTCCACAGCAGGATAAATACCAAGTTCAGTAATCTTACGACTCAACACCGTGGTGGCATCGAGGTGGGTAAACGTTGTGGCAGGTGCCGGGTCCGTCAAGTCATCGGCAGGCACATATACAGCCTGCACGGAAGTGATGGAGCCGTTTCTTGTAGAGGTAATACGCTCCTGCATGGCACCCATTTCCGTTGCCAGTGTCGGCTGATAGCCTACGGCAGAAGGCATACGGCCCAGCAAGGCCGAAACCTCGGAACCGGCTTGGGTGAAACGGAAGATATTATCAATGAAGAACAGAATGTCACGCGGACCGTCCGTCTCCGCTCCCATGTCACGGAAGGACTCGGCCACCGTCAACCCAGACAATGCCACGGACTGACGCGCACCGGGAGGTTCGTTCATCTGACCGAATATCAAAGACACTTGTGATTTGGCCACTTCGTCATAATCTACTTTGGACAAATCCCAATGGCCTTCCTCCATACCTTTCTTGAATTCTTCTCCGTAACGGATAACGCCGGATTCAATCATTTCTCTCAGCAGGTCGTTGCCTTCACGTGTACGTTCTCCTACACCGGCAAACACAGAGAAGCCGTGCTGCTTCTTCGCAATATTATTAATGAGCTCTTGGATAAGCACCGTCTTGCCTACACCGGCGCCACCAAACAGACCGATTTTACCGCCCTTGCTATATGGTTCCAGCAAGTCGATAACCTTGATGCCTGTATAAAGCACCTCTTGTACGGTAGTCAAATCTTCAAACTTAGGGGGGTCGCGATGGATGGGATAAGCACCGGTACGGTCCAACTCCTTCATGCCGTCGATAGAGTCGCCCACTACGTTCATCAGGCGGCCTTTGATTTGTGTACCTATCGGCATGGTGATGGGGCCTCCCAGCGGATGCACTGTCATTCCTCTCTGCAGGCCGTCCGTACTGTCCATAGCAACAGTACGCACCGTGTTTTCACCAATGTGCTGCTGTACCTCTACAATCAGTCTTTTGCCGTTCGACCTTTTTATTTCCAGTGCGTCGTGAATACTCGGCAACATCATTTCTGCCTCCGTTCCTTCGAAATAGACGTCTACTACAGGCCCGATTACCTGTGAGATATGTCCGACAATCTGTGACATAAGCAATCTTTTTATTCTATATTTCCTTAATTATTTTTCCCAATACTAAGTTGTAAGTCGCGTGTATCCTCATTAACAAGTCAGCCAAGTCGCATCTTTCATCAGCTATGTACTCGTACCTATTAACGTTTGTCAGCTATGGTTTGTTCATCCCAATAGTTACATAAACAACAACGCAAATGTATAAACAATTTGCATGTAGTTGTTACCGTGTATAGCATTTTTTGAACAAAAAAGACTATTTTGAACGATTAATACTACAATTGGAACAAATTGTTACAGACATGATAACGTCAGTTAACAATTAGTAAGAAAAAGGAATTGCCTACCCATCTTATGAAAAAACACTGAATTGACAACAGAGATTCTGTATATAATATACAAAAAATAAGCCTTGTCTCTCGACAAGGCTTATTCACAACACAAACACAAAATAAAACACGACAAAACTACTATGCAATCTTACCTGTCTATGCCGGGGAGGCATACGTACTAGTTACGGATATTCACATATACATAAACAGCTTCAGGCTGATTTGCACATTATAAACAAATGCGGGGAGGCATTTGTTTATTGCCTATTTGTTAAAAAACACAAATTCAAAGTTTGTCATTGAATACCTCTTTCACGAAGCTTCAACTGCCATTTCCATGCAGAAAGTAAAGTATCTTCAATACTTGTTTCTGCCTTCCAACCCAGTTCATTGTTTGCCAATTCCGGGTTTGCCCATACCTTCTCAATATCACCGGCACGCCGCCCTACTATCTGATAGTTCAGTTTTACACCGGTAGCCTTTTCGAAAGCATTAATCAGTTCCAATACGGAAAGTCCACGACCTGTACCGATATTGAATACTTCCACTTTTTCCTTCTGCTTGTTCTCCAAGATACGGCGGATAGCCACTACGTGTGCTTTGGCCAAATCGACTACATTGATGAAGTCGCGGATACAAGAACCGTCGGGAGTATCATAATCGTCACCAAACACGCTCAGTTTCTCACGGATGCCGATAGCGGTCTGGGTAAGATAAGGAATCAAGTTCTGCGGTACACCGTTAGGCAACTCTCCCAGCAATGCTGTGGGGTGTGCACCTATCGGGTTGAAGTAACGCAACAAGATGGCGTTTATCGGAGCACCGGAAGCAACCGTATCACGTACAATCTCTTCATTGATTTGCTTCGTGTTTCCATACGGAGACTCAGCTTTCTTAATAGGTGCCTTTTCCGTTACCGGAAGTTCGTCCGGCTGGCCGTAAACTGTGCAGGAAGAAGAGAATACGATACCTTCCACTCCATGCTTCGGCATCAATTCCAGCAGGTTTATCAGTGAAACCAGGTTATTACGATAGTAAAGCAATGGTTTCTGGACAGATTCACCCACAGCCTTGCTGGCCGCAAAGTGAATGATGGCTTTAATGCCTTTATATTTGGTAAACACAGCGTCAAGACCGGCATAATCCAAGCAATCCAATTCCTCGAATGCAGGGCGGATGCCCGATACCTTCTCTATGTTATCTACAACATCTGCGCTGGAGTTTGACAAATTATCAATAATAACAACTTCATAACCTGCGTTTTGAAGTTCCACCACCGTGTGAGAACCAATATAACCGGTTCCACCCGTAACTAAGATTTTCCCTTTCATATTAAATATAGATAATTTAGCTTTTAGGTTATCAATACGCCACAAATGTAAGGAAATAAATTAATAAAAACAGAAAAAGGGGGATAAATTTTAGTTTATCCCCCTTCCACTTTATTTCCGTTTTTTCTTCTTTAAATCTTCACAACCCCCGAAAAGCCCATGAATGCCATTGCCAGCAGTCCGGCAGTAATCAAAGCTATCGGAGTACCCTGCATACCTTTCGGTACACTAACCAGGCTCATTTGCTCGCGCAGGCCTGCAAACAGTGTCAGTGCCAAGCCGAAACCAAGTGCCGTAGAGAATGCATAAACCACTCCCGTCAGCAAATCATAATCTTTTTGGATAACAAGGATAGCCACACCGAGAATACAGCAGTTGGTAGTAATCAACGGCAGGAACACGCCCAAGGCCTGATACAGAGAAGGAGAAACTTTCTTCAGGATAATCTCTACCATCTGCACCAATGCGGCAATCACCAGAATAAAGGTAATAGTCTGCAAATAGCCCAAATCAAAAGCGTCGAGCACATACTTCTGAATAAGGAATGTCACGATAGTGGCGATGGTGAGCACGAATGCCACCGCTGCCGACATGCCCAATGCAGTCTCCACTTTCTTGGAAACTCCCAAGAACGGGCAAATTCCCAAGAATTGCGACAATACGATGTTGTTTACAAAGATTGCCGAGATAAATATCAATATATATTCCATAATCATTAAATTAAGAATTAAAAACTAAAAATTAAAAGCCCGGCAGCCTACCGCCGATACGTTCTCAATTTTTTCATTTTTAATTTTTCATTATTAATTCTTCTTCATACTGTTGATTAAAGCAATGAGATAGCCCAATGCGATGAATGCACCCGGAGCAAGGACAAATACCAACATGCCGTATTCTTCGGGAAGGATACTCAGGTTGAATATCTTGCCGGTTCCCAGGAACTCACGCACGGCACCCAGCAATGTCAGTGCAATGGTAAAGCCCAAGCCCATGCCCAGACCGTCGAACAAGGAAGCCACCGGATTGTTTTTGGCAGCAAATGCCTCGGCACGTCCCAATACGATACAGTTTACAACAATCAGCGGAATGAACAGGCCCAGCGTGGCGTACAATGCAGGAACGTAGGCTTGCATTATCATCTGCAACAGTGTCACAAATGATGCTATGACTACAATGAATGAAGGGATACGCACCATATCGGGAATCAGATTCTTGATGGCAGAAATCACCACATTGGAACATATCAGCACGAACATTGTAGCCAGTCCCATACCCATACCGTTAATGGCAGAGGAAGTGGTACCCAGTGTAGGACACATACCCAGCAGGAGTACAAACGTAGGATTCTCTTTGATAATCCCGTTCATCATAACTTTAAAATTATTCATATCTTCTACTCCTTTCTCATTTAGCGCTGAGTGTATCCACAGCTTCGGGAGCTGCGGAATCAGCAGGTTGTTCAACATTCTTTTGAGTAGCGCCGGTAGTGCCGTCGGCAGTTTCCTGACCGGCATAGGCAGCATAAGCCGCATTCACTGCATTCAAAAAAGCACGTGAGGTGATGGTAGACGCTGTAATGGCATCTACTTTACCACCGTCCTTGCTCACTGTCAATGCAGCTTCACCCGGATTCATGCCGGTGATGTCACCTTTATTGCCTTTCTTGAACCAGTCGGCAGCCTTGGAACCCAACCCCGGAGTTTCCACATGCGACAACAAGGAGTAGTCGATGATTTTGCCTTCAGCATCGAAACCGACCAACACTTTCAGCTCACCGCCAAAACCCATGGCAACAGCTTCCACAGCAGCTCCGATATATTCTCCGCCTTTGGTGGCAGGATATACAGAATACTGTACTCCGTTTACTTCCTGCATCTTCTTCTCGGCGATGGGGTCATTGTCGAAGCCCGGAACCACCGCACTTACGGCATCGCTCAAGGTCTTTGCATTGGCCTGCGCAATGGGCTCCTTCGTCAATTCGTTTACATAAGCCAGCAACGCTACGGAGATTGCGGTAACGCCCGTAAGTACCAGCAACATATTCTTCAAGGATGATTCTAACTTTTTCATTTCTTCTTCGCTACCTCCCCAAAGCGTTTAGGTTTAACATAGGTGTTGATGAGCGGAGTGAACGCATTCATAATCAGAATGGCAAACGACATACCCTCCGGATATGCACCGAACAGACGGATGATGACAGTCAGTAGGCCGATGCAAACACCATAAATCAGCATACCTTTGTGGCTCATCGGAGAAGTCACGTAGTCCGTAGCCATAAAGACAGCACCCAGCATCAGACCACCGGACAACAACTGTACGACCGGGGATACATAAAGTTCCGGATTGACCAGATACATGATACCGGAGAACACGAATACCGTCACCAGAATAGATACCGGAATGTGCCAGGTGATGATTTTCTTCCACAACATGTAGAACAAACCAAGCAGCAGCGCCAAGGCACTCACCTCACCGAGACATCCTCCATTATTACCTATCAGAAGGTCGAAAGCTCCCGGAAGGTCGCTCAGGGACATGCCCGGAGCACCATTGATGACACCTTTCATAATAGCCAGCGGCGTAGCAGCCGTCGTGGCATCCGTATAGGCTGTCAACTGGCCTACAGCCGGCCATGTCGTCATCTGCACGGGGAATGAAAGCAACAGGAATACACGTCCTGCCAGTGCAGGGTTAAAGGGATTGCAACCCAAACCTCCGAAGGACATCTTGCCTACCCCGATGGCAAACAAGGCACCAAGGATGATAATCCAGATGGGCAGGTTGGAAGGCAGGTTAAAGGCCAGCAACACACCGGTAATGATGGCAGAGCCGTCGGTGATGGTTGTGGTCTCTTTTTTCATGAGGAATTTGCCGATGGCCCATTCAAAGAACAAGCAGGCTGCTACGGAAGTGGCCGTAACAATCAGCGCACCCAGTCCGAAAAAGTAAAGCGAAACGAGGAATGCCGGAATCAATGCGATAAGCACACCGTACATATTCTTCTTCACGCTGTCACCGCCGTGAACGTGGGGCGAAAGGGATACGATTAATTTATTCATACTTCGTTATTTTTTAGCTTGACGTGCACGGATCATCGCTCCTACCTTACCCTTACCCAAGCGGATATAATCCAGCATCGGACGGTTGGAAGGACAAGTGAACTGGCATGAACCGCATTCTATACACGACATAATGTCTTCTTTCTCTACTCTTTCAAAATCTCCGTGGGCCGAAACGGTAGCCAGCAGATACGGCTCCAACCCCATCGGGCAGGCTCCCACGCACTTGGCACAACGGATACAAGGCTGTACCTCGCCGCGCTTGGCTTCCTTCTCGTTCATAATCAGAATACCGGAGCTTCCTTTGGCTGTCGGTACATCCGTATTTACCAGAGCTTTACCCATCATCGGGCCACCGCCGATAATCTTGCCCGTATCTTCGGGCAGACCGCCGCAAGCTTCAATCAGCTGCTTCATCGGCGTACCGATACGTGCCAGGAAATTGGACGGCTTTGCCAACGACTTACCAGTCACGGTAATGACACGCTCAAACAGAGGTTTGTTCTTCTGTACGGCCTGGTAAACGGCAAATGCGGTACCCACATTCTGCACCACAGCTCCCGTGGAGATAGGCAGCGCACCGGCTGCAACCTGGCGACTGATGACAGCATCAATCAACTGCTTTTCACCACCCTGCGGATATTGTACCTTCAAGGGTACCACCTCGATACCTGCATAGCTGGAAGCAACCTTCGTCATCAGCTGGATGGCATCGGGCTTATTGTTCTCAATGCCGATGAATGCCTTGTTCACCTTTACCGCCTTCATCAGAATGGATACACCTACCATAATTTCTTCCGCATGTTCCAGCATCAGCTGATGGTCGGCAGTCAGATACGGTTCGCACTCTACGGCGTTGATGATGACACACTCTGCCTTGAATGCAGGAGGAGGACACAACTTGACCTGCGTAGGGAAGCATGCACCGCCCAGACCTACGATACCTGCATCAGCGATTTTCTTCACGATTTCCTCGGAGGTCAGACTGCATTCCTTCACCAACGTTTCGGAACGGTCAATGGATTCTTCCCATTCATCCCCTTCTACGTCAATGAATATAGCAGGCTTGGCGTAACCGCTGGCATCGACAATCGTGTCAATCTTAGCGACTTTCCCGCTGACAGACGAATGAATGGCTGCTGATACAAAACCGCCGGGCTCGGCAATCTTTGTACCCACTTTCACAACATCACCTTTGGCAACGATAGGCTTGGCAGGAGCACCGATGTGCTGTCCCAGCAAGATAGCGGCCTTGGCCGGAATCTCTGCCTTGATGATAGGCTGATGTGCTGAAAGTTTATTTTCGTGTGGATGGACTCCACCAATTGAAAATGTCTTCAACATACAATTCTGTATTTTTAGTCGTTTATTTACTTTATTAATTCATACCTCAACTTGGGAAGTCTAAACCTCTGCTTTGGGAGTCTCAACCTCAGCTTTAGGAGCTGCAACCTTTACTTGGGGAGCTGCATCGTCAGCCTTCGGTTTGCGCGGCGGGAAGTTGAGGGCAATGATTGTGTTTTGCGGACAAGCTTCCTCGCACTTGCGACAGGATTTGCACTTATTGGGGTCAATGTAAGCCAGATTGTTTTCCAGCGTGATAGCCTCGAACGGACAAACCTTCACACACTTGCCGCAACCGATACATGCCACGGTACAAGCCTTGCGTGCTACGGCCCCCTTGTCCTTGTTTACACACTGTACGTAAATACGACGTGATTTCTTGCCTTGAGGACGGATTTCAATAATAGATTTCGGACAAGCCTTGGCACAAGCTCCACAAGCCGTACACTTTTCCTCATCCACTTCGGGAAGTCCGGTCTCCGGATTCATGTGGATAGCATCGAACTGGCAGGCAGCCACACAGTCGCCGCATCCCAGACAGCCATAACTACAACCCGTTTCACCACCATAGAGAGAAGCCGCAATGGCACAACTCTTAGCGCCATCGTATTGGTTCACACGAGGACGGTTGGCACAAGTTCCATTACATCTCACCACCGCAACCATAGGTTCGGCAGCAGCGGCATCCAAGCCCAGAATCTCGGCAATCTTTGTCATGACGGGCTGTCCACCCACCGGACAAAGTTTACCATCCAGCGAACCTGCCTTTACGCAAGCATCTGCAAATCCGCTACAACCGGGGTAACCACATCCACCGCAATTTGCCTGGGGAAGCACCTCTGCTACCTGGGCAATCCGCGGATCTTCATACACGGCGAATTTCTTGGAAGCCACGTAAAGAATAGCGGCCGATACCAGCGCTATAACTCCCAATGAAATCACTGCAATCAGAATTACATTCATAAATTAGTTGTTTATTAATTATTTGTTTTATTATTAGTTAGTTCATCGGTCGTACGGAGAATGAGAACTTCTTACCCATCCGCGACTTGTTCAGCCACAATATATAATAATAAGGTATAAGAAGTGCCAGCGAACAAAGTGCAGAACGCAGCTCGTCATTCCAGATAGCCATAAAGACAAACAGTGAAATTATCAGAATAAGGAAAGGAAATATAAAGGCAAACAGAACTGCCATCACTCCCATTGAAAGTTCGCCCGTCACCCATACACGGTCGCCGGGCTGGTAGGATGCGGCATCGGCATCGGCCACATCGACAAGTTTCTCTTTCGTATCCGCAGAGGTACAATGTCCCTTGACACTACACGAAGCGCATGCTGAAGTCTGGATGATTCTCACTTGGAGATGAGAACCGTTTATGTTTTCCACAATACCTTGATGTTTTATAGTATTCGCCATTTTGCAAAGTGTGCATTACAAATCGTGGCAAATTTACGCATTATTTGTGAACTGCAAACCTTTCCTATGTATTTTCTGTGTTCGTAAACATGCTTTTTCTATGTTTTTATGTTTTTTCACCTGCCACAGACTACAAAAAGACAAAAAACAGACGGTCTGTCAAGGGAAAACAGACCGTCTGACTAACTAAAACAGATAATCTGTTCACTCCGAACAGACCATTTGTTTATTTACCATTTATAATTGATACCGAAACTGAGCAATTCTTTTACCTGAAAATAGCTGTCCCCTTCCGTCGGCTTGGCACTGTCGTCATAGCGGGCGTGCACATAGAGCTTGGTGGAAAGATAGCGGTTCAGCACAAAGTTCACCGTGTTTTCCCATTCAATACGTGTCCACTCATAACTGGTCTGGAAGTCCAAGCGGGAATCCAGCGTAATGGAAGGAATGATGGTCCATGAAAGTGTAGGCTGTATCTGCGAACCGAAGTTATGCTTCACGCATTTGCCCTCATCAAGACCGAAACTCACTTCATTCACCCCCTTATTTCCTACATAGCGCAGCATGTACGTCAGCGGAGCCATGAAAACGGACAAGCTGAATTTCTGCTTCTTCAACTTGTAGTCCATACCGATACTGCTCGACCAGTCCGCCGGAGCAAAGAAAGCCGAAACCAGCTCTTCACTGTTGGCCTTGTAGCCATTGCAGAACTGGGTCTTAAACTCAGTCGTGATGGTATAATACCACTTGGACGCAGCCTGAATACCCAGTTTACTGTACAGCCGGAGTTGGTCGGTACTTACCAGATAGTTATGAAACTCGTCGGAAGGTGCGGAGCTGAAGCCCAGCTTGGCATCGAGCAGATTTTCCCACTGCACCTTTTCACGGTCATTATAGTTGGCAAACAATTGCAGGTTGGCAAGCACGGCGTTAGTGCTCTCACCTCCCTTGTACCAGTTGTCGGAGATATAGTTCTGGGTAATCTGCAATGAACCGTTTCCACCCGTCACCCACCAGTTGGGCTTGTGGATAATCACGTCGGCTTCCTCCTTCACTCCCACCATATTCTCTTGTGCAAACAGTTTCACGACGGACGGCTTGGAAGAAACCTCCTTCTCTATATTATCCTTGAATATCTTCCCTTTCATCACCTCCTTCTCGGTCATTACAACCAGATTGGGACAATTCACATACGTGTTCAGCAGCGTACGGTCCACCAGTTTGTTGGCTCGGTCCTTTGAGGTGAAACTCAGTGTGTCGAACGGCAACATCTCGCGCGTCAGGGCAGGCACCGTATCAGGCACCTGGAAATGCCAGTCCACCTTGGAAAGGCGTCTCATGGGGGCATAATAATAGGTAAGGGGAAGGAACAACCTATAGTAGTTCGGATTGGAAGGTATATAACGCTCCGGAGTCGTGGGGTCATTCAAATAATCCAGCACTCCGATATACCTTTCATATAATATGGAAACAGTATCCAGCCTGTACCCCATACCTTCCGGTTTCAATTTCAGAATCATGTATTCTTTCATTATATCCGGCAAGGTGTCGGCTTTGGCAGTTGTTTCCTGTCCACTGTTCTTCGAGGCGGTATCCAGCGTATTCTGTGCCATCACCGACGAAGAAATCATCGTAGCAATTAACCAAAATGCAATGTGTCTATTCTTCATAATGCCCTAAAGTCTATGTTTCGAGCGCAAATTTAGCTTAAAATGTTTAGAAAACATAGAAAAGCCATAAGAAAAAGGCAAGAAGGACTTTCTTCGATGAAATCGTATTTTTTAATAATTGTTTCATCGAAACTTTCTCTACTTCCTCTTTTTTTATAATTTTGCGCTTTTTAAGTTCTACGTGTACTGACGGGAGCAGTGCGCACCCTGAACGACAAGCCGTATAGGCTCTTGGCATTAGATTAAACAATTAATAAAATAATATAGTTGTGGGAGAAACAAAGTATATTTTCGTCACCGGTGGTGTTGCCTCTTCATTAGGTAAAGGTATCATCTCATCCTCCATCGGTAAATTGCTGCAAGCAAGAGGTTACAAGGTAACCATCCAGAAGTTTGACCCGTACATCAACATCGACCCGGGTACACTGAACCCTTATGAACACGGCGAATGCTACGTTACCGTGGATGGCCACGAAGCCGACCTCGATTTGGGCCATTACGAACGCTTCCTGGGCATCCAGACCACCAAGGCCAACAATATCACGACCGGACGCATCTACAAAAGCGTCATCGACAAAGAGCGCCGGGGTGACTATCTGGGAAAGACCATCCAGGTTATTCCCCATATTACAGACGAAATCAAGCGTAATGTAAAACTGCTGGGAAACAAATACAAATTCGACTTTGTTATTACCGAGATTGGCGGTACAGTGGGTGACATCGAGTCTCTGCCCTATCTGGAAAGCATCCGTCAGCTGAAGTGGGAACTGGGAAAAGACGCCTTGTGCGTACACCTTACTTATGTCCCCTACCTGGCAGCTGCCGGTGAGCTGAAGACCAAGCCCACCCAGCACTCCGTAAAGGAACTGCAAAGTGCCGGTATCCAACCCGATGTCCTCGTACTGCGTACGGAACACGAGTTGAGCACTACCCTGCGCAAGAAGGTGGCTCTGTTCTGCAATGTGGACGAGAATGCCGTGGTGCAGAGCATCGACGCGCCTACCATCTACGAGGTGCCCATCTTGATGCAGAGCCAAGGACTGGACGTTACCATTTTGAAGAAAATGGGACTTCCCGTCGGTGATACTCCGGGACTGGGACCGTGGCGCGCTTTCCTCGAACGCCGTCACAAAGCCGAAGAGACTGCCCCGCTGCACATCGCATTGGTGGGCAAATATGACTTGCAGGATGCCTACAAGTCCATCCGCGAGGCCCTTTCACAAGCAGGAACCTACAATGACCGCAAGGTGTCGGTAGACTTCGTGAACAGTGAAAAGCTGACGGACGAGAATGTGGCAGAAGCCTTGAAAGGTATGGCAGGCGTACTTATCGGTCCAGGCTTCGGCGAACGCGGCGTTGCCGGCAAGTTCGTAGCCATCAAATATGCGCGTACGCACGACATCCCCACCTTCGGTATCTGTCTGGGTATGCAGTGTATCGCCATCGAATTTGCCCGTAACGTACTGGGTTATGCCGATGCCAACTCACGCGAGATGGACGAAAAGACACCACACAATGTCATCGACATCATGGAAGAGCAGAAGTCCATCACCAATATGGGTGGAACCATGCGTCTGGGTGCCTACGAATGTGTTCTGCAGAAAGGCAGCAAGGCATACGAGGCATATGGTACCGAGCATATCCAGGAACGTCACCGTCACCGCTACGAGTTCAACAACAGCTTCAAGGATGCCTACGAAGCAGCAGGCATGAAGTGTGTGGGTATAAACCCCGAATCGGACCTGGTGGAAATTGTTGAGATTCCCGCATTGAAGTGGTTTGTCGGTACCCAGTTCCATCCCGAATATAGCAGTACGGTATTGCATCCGCACCCACTGTTCGTAGCATTCGTGAAGGCCGCCATCGAAAATGAAAACGAAAAGAAATAATTTGTAATAAGTAATTTGTAATCAACAAAGAATGGATAAAAATACCATCACAGGTCTTGTTCTGATAGCGATATTGTTAGTAGGTTTCAGCTTTCTGAGCCGTCCCAGCCAGGAGCAGTTGGAAGCACAGCAACGTTACTACGACTCCATAGCCCAGGTGCAACAGCGCGAAGCCGACTTGAAAGCCAAGGCAGAAGCAGCCCTGGCCAACGAAAGCGGAGCGGAAGCAAGCGTTGACTCCACTGCCCTCTTCTTCGACGCCCGTCAAGGAACCAACTCGCAGGTAACCATCCAGAACAACCTGGCAGAAATAACCGTAGATACAAAAGGCGGGCGCATAGCTTCGGCCACGCTGAAGGAATACATGGGACAAGACAAGACGACCCCCGTCACACTGTTCAGCGGCAATGACGCTTCCATGAATTTCCTCTTTTACAACAAGAAAGAGACTATCCAGACGGAAGACTATTATTTCACCGCAGTAAACCGTACGGACAGTACCGTCACCATGCGTTTGTCGGCAGACAGCAACAGCTATATCGACTTTACCTACAGCATGCACAATGACACATACCTGATAGACTTTACTATCCAGGCAGTCAATATGGAAGGCAAGCTGGCCGCCACCAACAATTATGTGGACATCGAGTGGTCTCAGCGTGCCCGTCAGATAGAGAAGGGTTACACCTACGAGAACCGTCTGGCTGAGCTGACTTACAAAATCGCCGGAGAGGGTACCGATTATCTGTCTGCCAACAAGAACGATGAAAAGGAAGTTCCGGAACGTCTGGACTGGATTGCCTTCAAGAACCAGTTCTTCTCTTCGGTATTCCTGGCAGATGCCGACTTTGAAAAGACCAAGCTGAGTTCCAAGATGGAGACTCAAGGCAGCGGCTACATTAAGGACTATTCTGCGGAGATGAGCACGAAGTTCGACCCTGCCGGCAAGGAACCTACCCAGCTGTTCTTCTACTTCGGCCCCAATCACTACAAGACCCTGACCGCACTCGACAAGGGGCGTGACGAGAAGTGGGAGCTGAACCGTCTGGTCTATCTGGGCTGGCCGCTCATCCGCTGGATAAACAAATGGTTCACCATCAACATCTTCGACTGGTTGTCCAGTTGGGGGTTGAGCATGGGTATCGTACTGTTGTTCATGACGTTAATCGTAAAAGCTGTAGTATTCCCCGCAACGTGGAAAACCTACATGTCCTCTGCCAAGATGCGCGTACTGAAACCGAAAATCGACGAGATAAACAAGAAGTACCCCAAGCAGGAAGATGCCATGAAGAAGCAGCAGGAAGTGATGGGCCTCTACAGCCAGTACGGAGTCAGTCCGATGGGCGGATGTCTGCCGATGCTGATACAGTTCCCTATCTTGATGGCCTTGTTCATGTTCGTGCCGAGTGCCATTGAACTCCGCCAGCAGAGCTTCTTGTGGGCAGACGACCTTTCCACTTACGATGCGTTCATCAACTTCCCGTTCCATATCCCGTTCCTGGGAAGCCACCTCAGCTTGTTCTGCCTGCTGATGACGGTTACCAACATATTGAACACGAAGTACATGATGCAGCAACAGGATACGGGTGCCAATCCGCAGATGGCTGCCATGAAGTGGATGTCATACCTGATGCCTATCATGTTCCTCTTCATATTGAACGACTATCCTTCGGGATTGAACTATTACTACTTCATCTCTACGTTAGTCAGTGTGGTAACAACGCTCATCATGCGCAAGACAACCAATGAGGAAGCCCTTCTTGCTCAGTTGGAAGCCAACAAGAAAGACCCGAAGAAGATGAAGAAAACCGGTTTCGCCGCTCGTCTGGAAGCCATGCAGAAACAGCAGGAACAGATGATGAAAGAAAAACAGAACAAAAAGTAGTAAGACTACCGTTCAAGATATTCTTTTGCAGAAAGCCGGACAATGACATTTGCCCGGCTTTCTTATCCTTACACCAACGAAAAAATTCACAGACTCTAAATTATGCAGACTAAATACACCTACAAACAAATCTGGCTCATAGCCTACCCTATCCTAATCAGCCTCCTTATGGAGCAGATGATAGGTATGACGGACACCGCCTTCCTCGGACGTGTAGGCGAAGTCGAGTTGGGAGCATCTGCCATCGCCGGTGTCTTCTATATGGTCATCTTCATGGTTGCCTTCGGTTTCAGCATCGGGGCACAGATACTCATTGCCCGGCGCAACGGCGAACGGCAGTATAAGGAAATCGGTGACTTGTTCTATCAGGGCATCTATTTCCAAGTCGGGATGGCGACAGTCATGTTCCTGCTGTCCTATTGCTTCTCGCCGATTATCCTGAAACGCATCGTAGCCTCGGAACATATCTACGAAGCAGCCACCAGCTACCTGCACTGGCGTGTATTCGGTGCCTTCTTCTCGTTCAGCGCAGTCATGTTCCGTGCCTTTTTCTTGGGAACCACCCAGACCAAGACACTGACACTGAACTCTATCGTCATGGTGTTGAGCAATGTTGTATTCAACTATATCCTGATTTTCGGTAAATTCGGTTTTCCTGCACTCGGCATTGCCGGAGCCGCCATCGGCTCCTCATTGGCCGAGCTGGTTTCGCTGTTATTCTTCATCCTCTATACCCGTAGCCGTATCGACTGCTGCAAGTACGGGCTGGACCGTATTCCGAAGTTCCGGCTGGACGTATTGAAACGGATGCTGAACGTCTCTTTCTGGACCATGATACAGAATTTCTTCTCCCTCTCCACCTGGTTCTTGTTCTTCCTTTATGTGGAGCATCTGGGAGAGCGCTCGCTGGCAGTGACCAACATTGTCCGCAACGTGTCCGGCATACTGTTCATGGTACTCATGGCGTTTGCCTCTACCTGCGGGTCACTGGTCAGCAACCTTATCGGTGCAGGCCACTCCGATTGCGTGGCAGGCACTATCCGGCAGCACGTACGCATAGCCTACGTTTTCGTACTTCCGCTGGCATTGCTTTTCGCGCTGTTCCCCAAGCTGATTCTGGGAATTTATACCGACATACCCGACCTGCAGGACGCTGCCGTGCATTCGCTTTGGGTGATGTGCTCCACCTATCTGTTCCTGGTTCCTGCCAATGTCTATTTCCAGGCAGTTTCCGGAACCGGCAATACGCGTACTGCATTGGGCATGGAGCTGGCAACGCTGGTCATCTACACAGCCTATATCACCTACATTATTCTGATTCTGCAACTCGACGTGGCCATCTGCTGGACCTCGGAAATGGTTTATTCCAGCTTTATTCTCATTTTCTGCTGGCTATATATCAAACGTGGGAATTGGCAAGGAAGGAAAATTTAGTATCTTTGCATTGAAATAACTGAAACAAAAAGCATATATGAAACAAGTAAATCTACTACTTATGTCAGCAGCCATGACATTGGCCTCTTGCGGAGGCACAAAAGATGCCGGACAGCAGCAGGACGCAGCAACGCTCATCCAGCGGTCGGACATCAAGATTGAAGGAAAGCGTATGACACCCGAGGCACTCTGGGCGATGGGACGCATCGGCAGTGTGGCCGTATCCCCCGACGAAAAGCAAATTGCCTACACGGTATCCTATTACAGCGTGCCCCAGAACAAGAGTAACAGCGAAGTCTTCGTCATGAATGCCGACGGTAGTGACAATACCCAGATAACGCATGACGCCTGGCAAGAAGGACAGCCCACGTGGTTTAAGGACGGCAAGAAGCTTGCCTTCCTTTGCAACGAAAGCGGCAGCAGCCAGGTATGGGAAATGAATCCCGACGGCAGCGGACGCAAGCAGCTGACTCAATACGAGGGAGACATCGAAGGGTTCTCTTTCTCGCCCGACGGCAAGAAACTCCTTTTCATTGCCCAGGTAAAGACCGTGAAGAGTACGGCAGACAAACATCCGGACCTTCCTAAAGCCACCGGCATCATCGTTACCGACCTGATGTACAAGCATTGGGACGAATGGGTGACTACTGCTCCCCATCCGTTCGTTGCCGATTTCGACGGCAATGCCATCAGCAATGTCACTGATATTCTTGAGGGAGAGCCATACGAAAGCCCGATGAAGCCCTGGGGCGGTATCGAGCAGCTGGCATGGAGCCCGTCTTCTGATAAGGTGGCCTATACATGCCGTAAGAAAACCGGACTGGCGTATGCCATTTCCACCAACTCCGACATTTATATCTACGACCTTGCCTCCAAGGAAACCAAAAACATCACGGAAGAAAACAAGGGATATGATACGAATCCCCAATACTCTCCCGACGGCAAATACATCGCCTGGCAGAGCATGGAGCGTGACGGCTACGAAGCCGACTTGAACCGCTTGTTTATCATGAACCTCGAGACCGGCGAGAAACGTTTTGTAAGCAAAGCTTTCGAATCGAACGTGGACGCCTTCTTGTGGAACAAAGATTCCCGGAGCATCTACTTCATCGGTGTATGGCATGGCGAGACACAGATTTACAACATCGACCTTGTCGGAAACGACAAGCTTACCCAGCTCACCGACGGCATGCACGACTATGCTTCGCTTGCCCTTTGCGGAAACAAGATTATCGCCAAACGCCATTCCATGAGCATGGGCGACGAAATCTATGCCGTAAACAGTGCACGCAACGGCGACGCTTTTGCAGAAGCAGTGCAACTGACCACAGAGAACAAGCAGATTTACGACCAGCTGGAGATGGGTAAAGTGGAAGCCCGCTGGATGAAGACCACCGACGGCAAGCAGATGCTGACCTGGGTGATTTATCCTCCGCAGTTCGACCCTAACAAGAAGTACCCCACCCTCCTCTTCTGTGAAGGTGGTCCTCAGAGTCCCGTCAGCCAGTTCTGGAGCTACCGTTGGAATTTCCAGATTATGGCAGCAAACGATTATATCATTGTAGCTCCCAACCGTCGTGGTCTTCCGGGCTTCGGTGTAGAGTGGAACGAAGCCATCAGCGGTGATTATGGCGGCCAGTGCATGAAGGACTACTTCACTGCCATTGACGAAATGGCCCAGGAACCTTTCGTTGACAAAGACCGCCTGGGTTGCGTAGGTGCCAGCTTCGGAGGTTTTTCCGTATATTGGCTTGCCGGACACCATGACAAACGCTTCAAGGCATTCATCGCACACGACGGTATCTTCAACATGGAAATGCAATATCTGGAAACGGAAGAGAAATGGTTTGCCAACTGGGATATGGGCGGCGCTTATTGGGAAAAGAACAACGCTACGGCACAACGCACTTTTGCCAACTCCCCGCATCTCTTCGTCGACAAATGGGACACCCCTATCCTCTGCATCCACGGAGAGAAGGACTTCCGCATCCTTGCCAACCAGGCAATGGCCGCCTTCGATGCAGCCGTGATGCGTGGCGTTCCTGCCGAACTGCTTATCTATCCGGACGAAAACCCACTGGGTGCTGAAGCCTCAAAACGGCGTGCTGTGGCAACGTACCTTCTTTGAATGGCTGGACAAATGGCTGAAGCCGGCTAAGTAAAG
>ENA-OQCB01000129-OQCB01000129.1-human-gut-metagenome-genome-assembly--contig:-NODE-129-length-35557-cov-4.297432_pt1 | contig 35557 bp, 38 predicted proteins | sample MGYA00242493_ERZ504568 | MGnify/ENA primary metagenome ERZ504568 (study PRJEB26092, sample SAMD00036229) | human gut metagenome | host: Homo sapiens | study: EMG produced TPA metagenomics assembly of...
AGTGCTGCAAGCGGTAAACGTTGCCAAGTGAAGGTAACGGAAGCGATTCCGCAGGAAAAAGGGTGGAACGGGTGGTTGCATATTGCCATGGCTCCCACTAAAAATATGGATCGTACTGAATGGTTTATTTTTCATGATGTCCACTGTCTTGTTGAAATTTTGCTTGATTACGCATTCTCCATCTTCCTTTTGTTCAATAGCTGCTTTTTCATTAATTTCTATTTTTTTTAGTTATATCAAATTATACAACCATATATCTGCATAAATATCCTGATAGATGAGTATCTCTTTGAATCCACTGAATTTCTCCAATTTCATCCTGTTCTTAAGCCGATTATAGGATGTTTCTATCGTCCAGCGCAGATGATACAATTCCTTTAAGTCATCTATGCTGTATTCATCCATTGGCAGGTCAGATATCAGGAATTCCACAATGTCTTCTCCATATTCGTCTTTTCCTATGATGATCTTAGTGAACCGAAGCTGATATATGGTATTCATTAGATCCTGGCGAAATCCAATTTCCTCTCGATAGTGATTTGTCGTTTATCGAATGTTACTTCAAATTATCTGTCTTCACCATCCTGTACCTGATCCAAATAAGCTTTAAAAAAACCAGAAGATACACGAAATAGAAAGTATTGTTTTTGTTGTAACAGTTGAACTATGAGTCGCATAGACGGATACCCGCAATCAAAGGTAAAGATTGCTTTTCAACATAATTTTCACAATAAGTTTTGATATGTTGTGCTGCTAGTGCCATTTCACTTAATATACATGAACCGAATTGCATATCTAAAAACGTATTGTTTAGACAGTCATGTAAGGTAGATAAAAGTCCTCCTACAGGTTTTGATTGATTTTTTGTTGGATTTGTAGATGCAGAGATTCTTCCGAATGCAGATGCATTTTCCTTTGTGTTGAGAAGAATGATTTTTGATTCATTGACAGCCAATACAAGATTCCCTTTCCATTTTTTTAACTATCTGCTTCATTATCGTGATAATTTGCAATGAACTCATTACTCATGACACATATAGCCTGTGGATTGAACTTCTTCCTGGAGAGATAGAAAGCAGTTTCTGTAAACAGTTTATTTCTTTCCTAAATCTTGATAATAGCAGCGTGTAGAATGGAATGAGATAAGCATTTGTATACCCTTTATTAATAAAAAGGTATACCTTTATATAAGATATAAAATTAATTGAATCCATAAATGTAAAATGATGGAAGGGGTTAAATATACATTAATTAACTGGAACTGATATGTAATCAGATAGAAGACAGTCAGAAGCTTATATTTATATGCTAATAGGTAGTGAATGGTGAAAAAAAGTAGCACAGTCGAGAAACAACCTAGTAGAAATATTTAAGAAAAACAGTTTGAATACCAAGGACGTTACCTAAATTATCTATTATAGTAACTCCCGAAAATAGAAGAGGAAGGTAAATATGAGATAGAATGACTAATGCCATAGCACTAGGATGTGCAGAAATCATGTAGAGCAAAGAAGGCAGATACCTAATCAGCGTATCTGCCTCTTCTTTTGAACATATGCTGATTTTAGACCGCTTGCTTGATTATTCTGTCAGAAATTTACATAAATTACAAACCTCTGAAATCATCACATCTTCCATATTTATAGCATCCATCCCTACATTCCTGTATAATAATACCCATGTTCTCTCATAATTCATCCAACTTTAGGATTTCTTTAGAATTCCTGCGATATACTGAACATACAGAAATGAGAGGTAATCAAAATGTTGCTGCGACTACTAAAAAACGACCTGCTGCATGGCAAGCTGACCAACTTCATGGTTAATGATATTCCTTGCCGTATCCACCATGCTGTCCTGTGCCAGTATATCCCTGATCTACTCATCACAAAACCAGATATCCTACTTCATGGACGATATGGGAAAGGTGGCAGACTATAACTTTTCCATGATGAATATTACAAAAAAAGATGTACAGAAAATCAGAGCCTTTATGAAAGCAAAAGACATTGATGCATATCAAATCGAGCATGCTATCACCCTGCCGCTGAGTGTTATGCGCTTCAATGGTACCAACGACCTGGAAAGCTCCGGTTGCTTTGCGACAACCTTGCCAAAGACCTATAATTTTCTATTCGATGAAAACAACAAAACCCCGGACATCCAACCGGGTGAGGTCGGCATCCCGCTATCTATAAAGCATCAGCTGAATCTACAGCTGAATGACACCTTCCAGATTTTGCGCGGTACCAGGACCTACACCTATAAAATCACCAGCTTTGTACGTGATTCCGTATACGGTTCTGATATGATGGGACAAAAACGCATCATCCTGCACCCTGCAGATTATCAAATTCAATATGATGTCACGCAGGACATTGATCATGCTGTGGTACTCTCGGTAAACGACGGGCCAAACACAAAGCAGCTGGAATATGAAATGCAGAAGGCCGGATTACCTAATGCGATTCTCGTAGACAAAGAAACTGCAGAGCTCTCCTTTATGGGAGTCAGCCTCGGCACCAGTGCCATGCTTCTCATGAGTGGCATCATTCTGCTATGCATGTCCTTTCTGATCATTCGCTTCACCATCCTCTTTCAGATTGAAAGCAGCTATGCAGAAATCGGTATCATGAAAGCAATCGGTTTCCAGCACTCTCAAATAAAACCGCTCTATCTAATGAAATATATGAGTATTTCACTTATCGGTGTTTTTATCGGATTCCTTATCTCTATCCCGTTTACTAATCTGCTGGAAGGTATGCAGGCTGGCATCGTTCCCGTTATGCCGGGGAACACAGGCACCTATCTCTCCCTGATTATTGTTATCCTGATCCCGGCACTTGTCTATACCGTGACGACTCTTGTACTGCGAAAGCTGAAAAAACAAAGCACTATGGATGCCATCCGCAAAGGAAATGAAGGAGAGACCTATAAGGAACACACCCGCTTCACACTTGCCAAGACCCGCCTTCATAGCCTTCACAGCTTTCTGGCCTTCAACGATCTTATGGCACAGAGAAAGCACTTTCTCATGATGGTCATTATCTATGCCTTCTGCATGGTATTGATACTTGTCCCTCTAACCCTTAAGGATGCCTTCCAGAAGGATACCTTTCTGCAAATTCTGAAGATATCGATCGGTGATCTCTACTCCCAGCAAAATGGAGGCAACACCATAAAGGATCTGGAAGAAAAAAGTGCTATGGTGCTTTGCGATTTGAAAGTCTACGATGAGCATGTCCGTGTCGATATTGAAACCATGACCAGTGCATCCCTCAGCGATGATGGTCTGAATACCTCGGTATTTCTCATGAAACGCGCTGATGGGAATACGATCACCTTTGATTACGGCAAGGCTCCCAAGCTGTCCAATGAGCTTGCCCTGACTACTACACTGGCTAAGCGTTATAGGAAAACTATCGGCGACTCCATCAGCATGGAATACGAAGGGAAGAAAAACACCTACCTCATCAGCGGTATTTACAGCAGTATGATGAATCTGGGGAATAACATCCTCGCAGGTGATATTGAATATGAATATGCGTATACCGGCTATCTGGTGATTCACCTATCACAGGGGGAATTAACCAACCGTCAGGTCGCAGAAACTATCAAAAAGGAGTATAAGGGGATGAAGCTGATTGACAGCAGGCAAATGACAAAAACCTTCAGCGGAGATATGCCGCAGCAGATTACCATGATGTCGGATCTGATTATTACGATCATTCTGGTCATTACCTTCGCTTTGACAATACTGTTCTCCAAGCTGCACATGCTGCGTGCAAAAAAAGCGATTGCTCTGATGCGCAGTATGGGCTATGCCAAACGCAATATCCGCAAATGGCTGTTTGCTCGTTGTATGATTCAGATACTATGCGGTCTAGTGCTGGGAATTTTGTTACACATCTTCTGTGCGAACGGACTGCTGGAGACGTATATGGAATCCATGGGTATGGGGAGCATAGAACTGAGAAGTGCTCGACTCAATATGTATGTCCTGTATCCGCTGCTGTTCATCATGTCCGCTATAACAGCGCAATGGATTGTCAATCGCACCATACCGGCATGGAATATTAAAGATTTGAGTGAGGAATAAAATTTTTCGGTACCGTATTAAAAGCATATAAATACAGCGGTGTGATTCATAAGGAGGAGAATATGTATGGAAACAATAATAGAGGTCAGACAGCTATGCAAAAGCTTTGTCGTAAATAAAAAGCAGAATCATGTCCTGCGCAATGTGGATCTTTCCATTCACAAAGGAGAATTCATCGCCGTCATGGGACCAAGCGGCAGCGGTAAATCCACCCTGCTGTATACCATCAGCGGTATGGATCATATCAACTCGGGAACAGTGGAATTTGACCATAAAGAAATCAGCAGGTATAATGAAATGGAAATGGCGAAGCTGCGCCTGCATGAAATGGGCTTTATCTCCAGCGATGCATTTTCTAAACAATCTGAACATCTATGACAATGTGATACTTCCCGGCTATATGGCAAAGAAAGAAAGCATAAGGAAATCAATGCCTATGCGGATGAGCTGCTGCGGAAATTTCAGATTACCTCGATTGCAGGGCATAGCATTCAGGAAGTAAGCGGTGGAGAGCTGCAGCGTGCCTGTATCGCCAGAGCAATGATCAATCAGCCGCAGATTCTGTTTGCGGATGAGCCTACAGGTGCGTTAAACAGCTCCAATGCGAAGGAAGTCATGGATATGTTTTCAAAGGTACACGAGCAGGGAACGACGATTCTGATGGTAACCCATGATGTGAAGGTGGCTTCCTATGCACAGCGCATCTGCTATATCAATGATGGGAAAATTGAAAGCAATCTCGATATCGGTATGCTGAAGCATGCGGATGAGTTGAAGGAACGGGAAAAAAAGGTATACAACTGGCTGATGGAAAAGGGCTGGTAGAAAGGGGGGCGTGTGTATGATTGATATTCTTGTTGTTGAGGATAATGATGAACTGCGGGATGTATTAGAGCGGTTTCTGCTGCATGAGGGATATCAGACACGCTGTGTACAGCGGGGAGATGACGCACTTACACTCTTACAGCAGGAGAAGGTGCGTCTTCTTCTCGTTGATATCATGCTGCCGGATATGGACGGCTTTCGCATTTGTACGCAGGCCAGACAAAGCAGCAATCTTCCCATTATCATCATGAGTGCACGAACGCAGACAAGCGATCAATTGCTGGGCTATGAGCTGGGAGCGGATGATTATGTGGAAAAGCCCTTTGCCATGGCTGTTATGCTGGCTAAAATCAAAGCTCAGCTGAGAAGAGGCTATGAAATGCAGGAGGAGCGCAATGTGCTGAAGGACGATGATCTTCTGGTAGACATCGAGCGGCGAAATGTGACATTGAAAGGAAAGCAGCTGGCCCTCTCTGTAAAGGAGTTTGAGTTGCTGGTTCTGCTGCTGAGAAAAAGGCATACAACGCTGCGTAAGGACTATATATTTTCCGCAATCTGGACTGATGCCTCTGAAAGTGAGCTGTCCACGCTGACGACACATGTCAATACACTGCGTGAAAAAATAGAAACCGATCCGCGTCATCCAAAGCGGCTGATTACTGTATGGGGAGTAGGCTACCGCTATGAAGGCATGGAATAGGCTGACCGTGCTTGTCCCGGCACTGCTTCTGCTGCTTCTGGTAGGATTAAACGGACTACTCTTATGGCTGCGGGATGAAACAATCCCGGATGAAGCACTGGTAGAAATCAATCGCATGGCAAAAATTCAGGTTGAACTGCTTGAACTGAAGAAGACCTCCATGCAATCCTATATGGACCGCTCCCGTACAAGAAGTGTGCTTCTTCCGGCAAAGCAGGAGGGCAGCTTCTATCGCTTTACCTATCGTGTACAGCGCATACCGTCCTCAATCTTCTGGATTATCAATACCACCCTGCTTGGTGTCATATTGCTTGTTGTCTATCTTCTATTCTATATCCGCCGGCAGATTATACAGCCCTTTCATAATATGGAGGCTATGGCAACAGCTTTGAAAAACAGAGATTTCACGTATGAGCTGCCCCAGCAGAAGCATCGATTCTTCGGCAAATTCATCTGGGCAATTGATGTGATGAAGGAGGAGCTGCGCCATCATGAGGAAAAAGAAACAGCGCTGATGAAGGAAAAGCAGACAATGATTGCCTCTCTTTCCCATGATATTAAGACACCGCTTTCCAACATCCGCCTGTATACGGACGCAATGAAGGAGCACCTGTATTCGGAAGAGCTGATCTGTGAGCGTCTGTATGAAAATTGTGATAAAATCGATCAGTATGTAAAGGAAATCATGCATACGAGCAATGAAGATTTGTTTGATTTTGATGTACATATGGAAGAGGTCTATCTCCATGATGTGGAAGTCTTGCTGAGGCGGGAACAAGAGCGCATTGAACTGGCACTGATATCCTATGAGCAATCCCCCTGTAAGGATCAGCTGGTCTATACAGACTTGACAAGGTTACGTGAAGTTATTGGCAATATTGTTGATAATGCGATGAAATACGGAGATGGAAAATGGATTCACGTGTCCTTTTATGAAGAAGATCATCACAGTATACTGAAACTAGAAAATTCCGGCTCCTATATTGAGCAAAGTGATGCGGTGCTATCTTTCAAAGCTTTTATCGGGGAAACAATGTTAACAGCCATGCAGGAAACGGTCTGGGCTTGTATATCTGCAAGCAGCTGATCAGAAAATGGATGGCGATATTTTTATGACACAGGAACAGGGGAGTGTGAGCTTTCATCTTGTGCTTGGTACATTATAGGCCAGTAACAGGATTGAGATTTTCCAATCACTTGGTATAATACCATTAAGGAGCTGATGACATGAAGCGTTTGCCGATCGGTGTAGAAGACTTTAAAGAATTGGTCGATCATCAATATTATTACATAGATAAAACCATGTTTATTCAGGATGTACTGAAAGAAAAAGTTGTTCTGTATACCAGACCGCGAAGATTCGGGAAAACGTTGAACATGAGTAGGCGCTGCCCGCCCAGGCGTGCTCTATTATTTTTTCTCAATCAAACAAAAAGAAAACGCGTACCTTTTCAACGGGTTAAACATTACCAAAAACAAGATTGCAGTGCAATATCAAAATCAGTATCCGGTTATCCTGATAACACTTAAGGATATGAAGGAAATCAGGTTTCAAAATCAGATCGATATTTTCAAAGTGATCATACGGAAGCTGATAGGTAAATATAAGGATTTACTTACAAGTGAGCGACTGGATGATATTGATAAAAAACTTCTCATATGCTATCAGGAAGGTGATGTGAACATTGCTGACTTAAAAAATGGATTGCGCTTTTTAAGTCAATGTCTATATAAACATTATCAGAAGAAAGTAATTATTCTGATAGATGAATAGGCGCTGCCCGCCCAAGGCGTAATGTACCTTTGCAAAATGCGTATTTAAATGCTTATCATGAAGAAATGACTGATTTTCTTGGCGGTATCTTCAGTGCAGCATTGAAAACAAATGAACAACTATCAGATTCTTTCAAATCAGGAATCCGGGTTGGGAAGGTTCGATCTTGCGGTGCTTCCGTTCTATAAGAAGAAACGGGGGGTTCCTGCTGGAATTAAAAGTAGCCTCAAAAGAGGAAGAGATGGAACATGCAGCAGTTCAGGCATGTGAGCAGATAAAGGAAAAGCAGTATCTAAAGGGTTTGCAAAAGAAAGAATATACAGATATCGTAGGATATGGAATTGCATTTTATAAGAAGTCATGTTTGATTGTAGCACTTCCATAATGTTTATTTACTATGCAATGTGTGAATAATCTGAAGTTCATGAAAACTGAGACATAACGCTGTCGCAGTTTTTTTGTTATGATGGTTTTGTCACAAGCATAACAATTATGTGACAGAAAGGAGAATGCAATGAATCCATATAGACAATGTCCTATCTATCAAAATGAAAATTATCGTATTCGATTCGTAAAACAGAGTGATGTGAATGATTTATTAAAGGTATACAGCGATCCAAAAACAGTTGCTCTTTGCAATTGTGATAATTGTGAAGATGATTTTTATTATACGAGCAGAGTACGGATGGAACAGGCAATCAATTACTGGATTATGGAATACCATAGAGAAGGGTTTGTTCGCTGGAGTATTCTGGATTGTACTTCCTCGACTGCAATCGGGACGATGGAGCTTTTTAAACGTTCGGCGAATGACGCCTATGACAATACAGCTGTACTGCGTCTTGATCTTTTAAGCAAATATGAAGAACAATCCTGTCTTCAAGAGATCCTTTCTTTGATTCTGCCGCATATCCGTGATTTGTTTCAGTGTACACAGGTTATAACCAAATGTGTACAGGAAGCAGAAAAACGCAGGGCTGTATTGCTGGAAATGGGATTTTCCCCATCAAAGGAGTCGCTGGTCGGCTGGGATGGCACACTTTATCAGAATTATTATCTGCGAAAGCTATAAGAGGTCTAATATAAAAAACGAAAACGTGTATACTGGAACCAAAGTTCTGATATACACGTTTTTTGTAGCTTCTTTCATTCCTGATCCTGCGCTCTCCAATACGGATGGGCTGCCGCAATGATGCATTCTGCACTTCCTGTAAGCTGAATGCATTCCTCTGGCATAACAAGGATACTACCACCCCGTAACACGGTAAAGGTATCTACCTGAAGACTGCCGGAAACCACGGATATCACGGATGCGATGGAATATGTATTCGTATAGCTGCCGGATAAGGTGAGGTGTCGCAAAGAGAACTCCCGCTGGTCGAAGCTGCTTCCTTCTGAAAAGTTCTGTTTTTGGACATGCAGGGAGGAATCCAGATTCGCAAGTGCTTCCTTCACATGGAGTGGTCTTGTATGACCATGCATATCCTTTCGCTCATAATCATATAAGCGGTAGGTGATGTTGGTGGACTGTTGAATCTCATAGATCAAGGACCCTGCGGTAAGGGCATGCATCATGCCGCTTCGGATATACACAAGGTCATTTTCAGAAACGGGTATGTGATCAATGACACCATGAAAATCTCTCTTTTGCAGCGCAGCTTCAACAGCTGCTCGATGACCCGCTTTGTTCTCGGCATACACCCAACCCTCACTTGGCTTCTCTATGAAATACCAGGCCTCGCTTTTTCCATAGGGCAATTGCAGCTGCTCCTTTGCATAGGTATCGGTTGGATGAATCTGAAAGCTGACATCCTGTGCACAGGAATCAAAAGCGATGATCAAAGGAAATTCCTCACCATCTTCAAGACCAAAGACAGCAGGATTCTCCTTGACTGCCCTGCGAAGGGTTGTTTCCTCCTTTTCATTATAAATTTCACAGTCGATTCCATCGATTCCACTCAGTGTATACACACAGCCAATCGTCTGAGCAGCACGATCTCCCTGATAGGCATGCAGACGTGTATCTCCCCATAGGGTTTCCATTGTAACGGGACGTACAATATACATAACAAGAACCTCCTAACTTTTCCATATCTACAGTGATTGTAGCATATCTCACTATCAGAATATAGTGGTACCAACATAAAGAACGTAATTCTCTTTTATCTGTCACAGCTGCCGTGATATAATATAGCTACAGGAGCTGATACCTATGAAGCATATACCAATTGGCATTGAAAGTTTTAAAGAATTGATTGATGGTGAATATTATTATGTAGATAAGACACTGTTTATAAAGGATGTGTGCAAAGAAAAGGTCGCATTATATACAAGACCCAGACGTTTTGGTAAAACTCTGAATATGAATATGCTTTATTATTTTTTCTCATTAAAGCAGAAGGAGAATGCTTATCTTTTTGATGGTCTGCATATCACAAAGGATGCAGAGATTCTACGATATCAGAATCAGTATCCGGTCATCTTCATAACTCTGAAAGATATGAAACAAGTCTCTTTCGAAAATCAAAAAGCAATGTTCGCAATCCTGATTCAGGAGATTGTCAGAAATAATAAGGAATTACTCGATAGTGAGGAAGTAAGCACCTTCGATAAAGAGCAGCTTGTCGCTTACTCACGCCGCACACAGAGTGATGTGGACTTACAGAATGCATTAAAATTTCTTTGTGTATGCCTGAAGCAGCATTACCATAAGAATGTGATTCTTTTAATAGATGAATATGATGTTCCATTACAAAGTGCATATTTAAACGGATATTATGATGAAATGGCAGACTTTTTAAGCGGTATATTCAGTGCTGCTTTAAAAACAAATGATGCTCTGGAGAAGGGAATCCTTACCGGATGCTTGAGAATTGCGAAAGAGAGTATTTTCACAGGATTAAATAATTTCAATGTGTATTCCATTACGGAAGAACCATCCAGTACCTGCTTTGGGTTCACACCGGAAGAAACACTAAAGCTTTTAGAGTACTATCATTTAAAATCATATGGACAAACCGTAAAAGAGTGGTATGACGGTTATCTGTTTGGAAACAAAGAGATATACAATCCATGGAGCGTACTGAAATATGTGCTGAAAATCCTGCAGGGAAATGATGTACCGGAATCTTTCTGGGCGAATACGAGTGGGAATGATATTATATATCAATACATTCAGAAAGCCGATTCACAAATGAGAACGGATTTTGATACGCTGACATCTGGTGGAAGGATTACACAAACGGTAAGATATGAACTAACCTATCGTGAGATGGATCAGATAAACAACATTTACAGTTTTCTGCTGTTCACAGGCTATCTGAAAGCGATAGCGTGTGTCGATAAAGATAAAGCAGTATATCAGCTTATGATACCGAATAAGGAAATCAACCGAATCTATACCTTGATATTTGAAGAATGGTTTCAGGAGCAGGTTAAAGCAAAGAGCAGAACATTGGTTGATGCATTCATGAAAGAAGATGTGGAAACCGCAAATGAAGTTTTGAATACCATATTGTTTAAATCCATAAGCTATTTCGATTATGATGAAAAATTTTATCATGGAATGTTGGTCGGTATGCTCAGTGATTATCAAATCGTATCCAATCAGGAAACCGGTAATGGCCGTAGTGATATCATGGTACTACCGGCTTATAAGAAAAAAAGAGGACTTGTGCTTGAAGTTAAGGTTGCAACAAAAGAAAAGGATATAGAAATAACCGCACAAAGAGCATGTCATCAGATCAGGGAAATGAACTATATCGATGGTTTACAGGAAAGAGGATATACGGATATTATAGGATATGGGATTGCTTTTTATAAGAAAACCTGCGTAATTATGCTGGCGAAGTAAAATGCTTAGATTTATAAGAATTGAAATCAGCATATCGCATTGAAGTAAGCATTTCATCTACAGGATCCCCCTTCCTTCTAGGTAACAACAGGGGTGTGATATATCAATAAGAAAAGGCAGGACTTTTCTGGATAGGAGATACTTATGAAACGATGGACAGTAGAAGAACTGGCAAGGATGATTGATCATACCTATGTCAAGGTAGATGCAACACGCAAACAGATGGAAAAGCTGTGTAAGGAAGCCAGAGAATATCATTTCGCGATGGCTGCCATCAATTCCTCACAAACCGCATTATGTGCGGAATACTTACGGGACAGTGATATTCATGTGGGAGCTGCAATCGGCTTTCCGCTGGGACAGACAACAATCGCTGCCAAGGTGTTTGAAGCGGAGGATGCCATACAAAACGGAGCGGATGAAATTGATTACATGATCAATTTAACGGAAGTTAAGGCCGGAAACTGGGAGTATGTAAAAGAGGAAATGCAGCAAATCGTCACGGTATGCAGAAACAATGGAAAGCTGTGCAAGGTCATTTTGGAAACCTGTTATCTGACAAAGGATGAAATCAAACAGATGTGTAAAATTGCGGTGGCTGTCAAACCGGATTTTGTGAAAACCTCAACCGGCTTTGGAAGCGCAGGAGCTACTGCAGAGGATGTGGCACTGATGCGCAGGTGTGTCGGTACCGCAGTCAAGGTAAAAGCCTCCGGAGGAATACGGGATGCACGTACATTCAAAAAAATGGTTTCCAGTGGAGCGTTGCGTATTGGGACAAGTGCAGGGGTATCCATTGTCAGGGAGCTGCAGACGGAGGCCTTCAAGCACAGCGGTTATATCGCAATACCGGAAGAATATTAGTATCCCTGTGGTTCCATGATATGAGCACAGCTGTCTTCTGTGATAAAACAGCAAGCCGTGATGAAAAAAATATGAAAATATTTTCACAAAATAATGTAACGGAATTACAGAAATACATTGACAATTTACAAAAAAATGCTATATCCTTTTGTTAGTGACTACAAAACCAAAGGCAAGGATCGGGACCAGCATAGGAACCTTCTGCTGTAGAGAGCCGCTGGCTGGTGAAAAGCGGAGCAGAAATCTTATCCACTCACCCGTAAGCTGTAACCTGAACACATCACACGATGTCAGTAAACGTTACCGTCTGCTCACACGTTATCGTGAGAACATATTCGAAGTCTGGATATGTGAGGGGAATGATGCTTTTCATCATTCAACAAGAGTGGTACCGCGGAATTGGTGATAAACTTCCGTCTCTTAGGATAGAGATGGAAGTTTTTTTTGTTACAAAAAGGAGGACAGGATGATGGAAGGATATCAGAAGTACAAACGACAGTATTTTTTACCACCGGAGCCATGCATGGACTGGGCAGGGAAAGAATATATAGAAAAAGCACCCCAATGGTGCAGCGTGGATTTGCGGGATGGCAATCAGGCATTGATCATACCGATGAGTCTGGATGAAAAAATCGAGTTTTTCCAGCTGCTTGTAGAGGTTGGCTTTAAGGAAATTGAAATCGGCTTTCCGGCAGCCAGTCAGACGGAATTTGAATTTCTGCGCAAGCTGATCGATGAGGATTTGATTCCGGAGGATGTAACGGTTCAGGTACTGACACAGGCAAGAGAGCATATCATCCGCAGAACCTTTGAAGCTGTTAAGGGCGCAAAAAATGCGGTGATTCATTTATACAATTCCACATCTCTGGCACAGCGCGAGCAGGTGTTCAAAAAATCAAAGGAAGAAATTCTGAATATCGCTGTGGAGGGGGCCAAGCTGTTAAAGAAGCTGACAGAAGAGGACGGCGGCAATTACCGCTTTGAATACTCACCGGAAAGCTTTACCGGAACAGAGGTGGACTATGCCCTGGAGGTCTGCAATGCCGTATTGGATATATGGCAGCCAACTGCGGACAACAAGGTCATCATCAATTTGCCGGTGACTGTGGAAATGAGTATGCCGCATATTTATGCACAGCAGATTGAATACATGTGCAAGCATATGAACTATCGTGAGAATGTTATCGTATCCCTGCATCCGCACAATGACCGCGGGTGTGGCGTTGCTGATACGGAAATGGGTATTCTGGCAGGTGCGGACCGCATCGAGGGAACGCTGTTTGGCAACGGGGAGCGTACCGGAAATGTGGATATTATTACACTTGCAATGAACATGTATGCGATGGGAATCGATCCTGAGCTGAACTTCACGGATATGCCGCACATTGTCGAGGTTTATGAGCGCTGTACCCGTATGCAGGTACACATGCGTCAGCCCTATGCCGGTCAGCTGGTATTCGCAGCCTTCTCCGGCTCTCATCAGGATGCCATTGCCAAAGGCATGCATTACCGTGATGCCCAGGATCCTGATCACTGGACGGTACCGTATCTGCCAATCGATCCAAGAGATGTCGGACGTGTCTATGAAACAGATGTTATCCGCATCAACTCGCAATCCGGTAAGGGCGGCATCGGCTACATGCTCGAGGAATACTACGGCTATGATCTGCCATCCGATATGCGCGAGCAGGTTGGCTATTATATGAAGGATGTATCCGACCATGAGCACAAGGAGCTGCTGCCAAATGAGATCAACGATCTGTTCCAGAAGGAATACATGAATGTCAATGCGCCGTATGCGCTCAATGATTATCACTTTGTCCGTCAGGGAGATATTGTAACCGTAACGATGAATATCACCTATGAAGGAAAAACGCAGTTTATCACTGCTACGGGAAACGGTCGTCTGGATGCCGTCAGCAATGCGCTGCGTGACAATATGGAGCTGACCTTTGACATACTGGATTACAAGGAGCATGCATTAAGCAAGGGGTCCTCGTCCAGAGCGGTATCCTATGTGAAAATCATCGACTGCCGCAAAAAGAATCAGTGGGGTGTGGGACTGCATGATGATATCATCGCATCCAGTGTACAGGCATTATTCTCAGCCATCAACCGGGCAGTCGCACAGCGCCGCGAGGCAGGAAAAAAAGCAGAGGCTTAAACAATAACAGCAGGAGGAAAACCATTATGGGAATGACAATGACACAGAAGATTCTGGCAGCACATGCCGGTCTGGATCACGTGGAGGCAGGACAGCTGACGAAGTGAATCTGGATATGGTACTGGGAAATGATATCACATCACCGGTTGCTATTAAGGAATTTGAAAAATACGGCTTTTCACAGGTGTTTGATCCGGGAAAAATCAGCATGGTTATGGATCATTTGCGCCAAACAAGGATATCAAGGCAGCACAGCAGTGCAAGGCATGCCGTACCTTTGCCTATGCGAAGAACATCGAGCACTTTTACGATGTCGGGGAAATGGGAATCGAGCATGCCCTGCTTCCGGAGAAGGGGATCGTAGGACCTGGGGAATGCATCATCGGTGCGGACTCCCATACGTGCACGTACGGAGCGCTGAACGCTTTCTCCACCGGTGTGGGCAGTACGGATATGGCCGCAGGCATGGCTACCGGCAAATGCTGGTTTAAAATTCCGGAAGCTATCAAATTTGATCTGCGTGGAAAGCTCGCACCGCATGTCAGTGGAAAGGATGTCATTTTACACATCATCGGCATGATCGGTGTGGATGGCGCCTTGTATAAATCGATGGAATTCAGCGGTATCGGTTTACAGAGTCTGAGCATGGATGATCGCTTATGCATGGCAAACATGGCAATCGAAGCCGGTGCCAAAAACGGAATTTTCGCCTTCGATGAGATTACGGAGGCTTATGTCAAGGATCGTGTAAGCCGTCCATATGTTACCTATGAAGCAGATGCGGACGCAGAGTATTGCAATGTGTATCATCTGGATTTGAGCCAGATCACCCATACGGTAGCCTTCACGCACCTGCCGGAAAACACCAGAACGATGGATGAAATCAAAGAGCCTGTGAGGATTGATCAGGTTGTCATCGGCTCCTGTACCAACGGACGGCTATCCGATATGGCAGAGGCTGCACAGATTCTGAAGGGTCAGCATGTGGCAAAAGGAGTGCGTGCCATCATCATTCCGGCAACACAGGAAATTTACAAGCAGTGCATACAACTGGGTTATACGGAAATCTTCATCGATGCAGGCTGCGTGGTATCCACACCAACGTGTGGTCCATGCCTGGGCGGCTATATGGGAATACTGGCGGAAAATGAACGCTGTGTAGCGACAACGAACCGGAACTTTGTCGGTCGGATGGGGCATGTAGATTCCGAGGTATATCTGGCAAGCCCGGCTGTTGCGGCAGCCAGTGCCATTATGGGCAGAATCGCAGCACCAAAGGAGGTAGCGTAAGCATGAATGCAAATGGAACAGCACATAAATACGGGGATAATGTCGATACCGATGTCATCATTCCCGCAAGATATCTGAATACCAGTGATCCTAAGGAGCTGGCAGAAAAATGCATGTGTGATATTGATGCGGACTTTGTAAAGAAAATCAAAGTGAACGATATCATGGTGGCAGGCTTTAATTTCGGTTGCGGAAGCAGCCGTGAACATGCACCGATTGCCATTAAGGCAAGCGGTATCTCCTGTGTGATCGCAAAAAGCTTTGCGCGTATCTTTTACCGCAATGCGATCAACATCGGTCTGCCGATCCTGGAATGTGTGGAGGCAAGTGAGCGCATTGATGATAAGGATGAGGTGGAAATCAACTTCGATACCGGAGAAATCATAAATAAAACAAAAAACGAAACCTATCAGGCACAGCCGTTTCCTGCGTTTATTCAAAACATCATGCAGCACAACGGATTGTTAAATGCCATTAAAGAGCAGGGGGGAAAGTAAATGGAGAAGCATATCGCGGTAATACCGGGAGATGGAATTGGACCGGAAATTGTCAAAGAGGCGGTGAAGGTTCTGGATGTCATCGCAAAGAAATACGGACACAGATTTGTCTACACGGAAGTGGATGCCGGAGGCTGCGCCATTGATAAATACGGAACCTCACTGCCAAAGGAAAGCCTGGATGCGGCGCTTGCCAGCGACAGCGTGCTGCTGGGGGCAGTCGGCGGACCGAAGTGGGATCATGTCGATCCTTCTATCCGTCCGGAAAAAGCATTGTTAAGCATTCGCAAGGAGCTTGGTCTGTATGCCAATCTGCGTCCTGCAAAAATCTTTAAGGAGCTATCCGATGCCTCTCCGCTGCGTAAGGATATCGTCGCAAACGGAATTGATTTTATGGTCGTTCGGGAATTGATCGGCGGTGTGTATTTTGGAGAAAAAAGCACGGTGGAAAAAAACGGAGAGCTGTATGCCAGTGACAATATGTGCTACTATGCGCATGAAATCGAAAGAATTGCCCATACGGCATTTCAGACGGCGCGTAAAAGGGGAAACCGTGTTATTTCCGTCGATAAGGCGAATGTACTTGACACCTCCCGTTTATGGCGTAAAATCGTAAGTGAAGTCGCAAAAGAGTATCCGGATGTAACCCTTACACATATGCTGGTGGATAATGCCGCTATGCAGATTGTGAAGGATCCATCCCAGTTTGATGTCGTTGTGACAGAGAATATGTTCGGGGATATCCTGAGTGATGAGGCCAGCATGATCACCGGCTCCATCGGTCTGATCCCCAGTGCATCCCTGGGGGAAACAAAGCGCGGTATGTATGAGCCGATTCACGGCTCTGCGCCGGATATCGCAGGGCAGAATATCGCCAATCCGATCGGCACGATACTGGCCGCAGGCATGATGCTGAAATATGCCTTTGACATGGATCAGGAAGCTGCGGAAATCGAAGAGGCTGTGGAAGCGGCACTTCGTCTGGGATATCGCACAAAGGATATCATGGAGGATGGAAAAACATACCGGACATGTTCCCAGATGGGAGATACGATTGCGGAACTGATAACAAACGCATAGGAAGTGCAAAGGAGAGCAGACAAGATGTTAATTAAGAATGGAAGGATTCATACAATGGCCGCTGCCGGAACCATACAGGCGGATATTCGCGTGCAAAATGGAAAAATTGCCGCAATCGGTGAAAATCTGAAAGAGGAAACCGGAGAACTGATCATCGACGCATCCGGAAAACAGGTGTTCCCTGGAATGATTGAAGCTCACTGTCATCTGGGAATGGAGGAAAGCGCCATTCGCGGAGAAGGTGATGATGTTAATGAAATGAGTGATCCGATTACGCCGCAGGTGCGTGCCATCGACGGTTGTAACCCACTGGATGAAACGATTATCAATGCCCGCAATGCCGGAATCACCACGGTGGCCGCAGGTCCTGGAAGCGCCAATGTCATCGGTGGTACCTTCATGGCCTATAAAACACACGGCGTCAGCATTGATGAAATGGTCATACAGAATCCGGTGGCGATGAAGTGTGCCTTTGGGGAGAATCCAAAGCGTGTCTATCAGGACAGCCGCATCAAAACCAGAATGAACATTGCAGCGCTGCTGCGGGAAACGCTGGCAAAGACCAAGGAATACATCGCAAAAAAGGAAGCCGCTAACAACGATCCACTGAAAATGCCGTCCTATGATATGAAGCTGGAGGCGATGATTCCGGTTGTCAAAAAGGAGCTGCCGTTAAAATGTCACGCACATCGTGCGGACGATATCCTGACGGTGATTCGTATCGCTAAGGAATTCGATGTCAATGTGACACTGGATCATTGCACGGATGGGGAGGTTATCAAGGCACAGGTGAAGGCAAGCGGATATCCGGCTATCGTCGGACCATCCCTGACCCATAAATCAAAATTCGAGCTGGCAAACAAATCCTTTACAACGCCGGGTGTTCTGTGCAGGGAAGGAATCCTGATCGCCATTACGACGGATTCACCGGTCGTACCGCAGGAATATCTGCCGTTATGTGCAGCACTTGCCATGAAGGACGGTCTGCCGGAAGAGGAGGCATTAAAAGCCATCACCATCAATCCTGCAAAAAATCCTTGGATTGGAGAAACGCATCGGCAGCATTGAAGAGGGCAAGGACGGGGATATCATCATCTGTGACAGCTCTTTGCTGGATACACAAAACGTTATCCGCTATACCATTATCAACGGGGAAATCGCTTATCAGAAGGCATAGGCTGTTCATTCATAAAAGTAATCTCGATATAGGAAAGAGCGCTTCGGTTGTTAAGGCCAAAAGCGCTCCTTTTGTATATGAAAGCTCAGACAGATCGGAAATTCGGTTAAAGCAATTACTAGGAAACGATGATGCAGTCATTAAAAAAGCAGAATCATAAGCAGTTCCTCTGTGAGCATGGTGCGTTTTTATGTATCACCTGCTATGGTATATGTACTGCATGATTTCTTCTTCAGCAATGAAATTGAATAATCAGTTGTTTCAAAAACAGGAGAAGCGCTCGGGGAGTCAGCGAACAGTTAAGAAGCCGCTGTTAAGTGCAGTTGCCTGCAGCAGTTTCATTATATAGCTTATGGAAATAAGATGACAATCAAAACGGCTGTTCTTCATATGAAATCATTAAATAATATCGTCATATAGGATTTCCCTGCTTCCTTTTGCTTTGGCTGTAGCTGTGTAAAATAGAAAAAGCTGTAAAAAAGTCGTATCCATGCCAGAAATTGCTATTTTTTTCGTATTTTGTATTGGAAATATTGTAAATGAGGTGCAATTCTTTTATAATATCAATGGATGTATATAAAAAAGCATACTTTATGAAATAGGCGTATTTTTCGCGAAAAGGGTCAATTTTTCAAGAAAATAGAGGGAAAATCATAAAAAAACACACTGTCTATTTACGTATAATTTTATAGATATACACAAGAAATGGGGCGAAGCCATGAAGGATGCACTGCTGGATTATATATTTGATAACTGTGATGCTGCTTATATTTCTGATCTTCGACAGAAGATGATTTTTCAGGAATATGCGGATATGATTCTGGAAATAGAGGATACGAAATTCTCCGTTGAGGAATGGAATTATGTATACCGGTATCTTACAGGAGCAAATGCTGTATTTTCTGCTGTAGCTGAGGTGAAGGAAGCATTACGATCCTGGATGCAGGCATGATGGAAACTACGCAACAGGCATGCTGCTACGCGTTCATTCAAATCGAATAGATACACACAAAAGACTTCCCGAAACAATAAGGTGAAGTCTTCTTTTGTATACCTCATGCAGCCCTTGCAAGGCCTGTTTTTGTATGTCTATTGCTTATTCCTTTGCCTGAATCTTCGCACAGACCCGGCGGCAGGATGCGATAAAATCCATCAAGCCGGCATGCAGATGCTTGTTTGCATGATAGATGATATAATAATCCCTCTGAAAGGAAACATCCGATAAATACAAACGGGTGACAATGCCTGCCTCCAGCTCTGCCTTTACCATCTGATAGGGCAGGATGGAGATACCGAAGCCGAACTGCACCCCCTTAACCAGTGCACGGGTGCTGGCACTCTCCCATATGGGATGCAGTTGAATATCGTGCACCTTCATGATGGAATCCAGAATTTCTCTTGTACCGCTGCCCTTCTCCCGCAGCAAAAACGGTTCCTGTGCAATATCCTGCAGACACAGCTTCTGTTTTTCTGCCAGCGGATGCTCTCTGGCACAGATGACGGCAAGCTCATCCTTGAAAAACGATAGTTTCTGAATATGCTCATGTGTGGGAATTCCCTCAATCAGCGCCAAATCCAGCTGATTGGAAACGATGGACTCCTCAAGAATCATGGAATTTTCAATGAGAATCTGTATCTGCCGCTTCGGATACTCCAGCTTATAGCTGTGCAGGCATTCACAAAGCAGACTGTTGGCAATGGTAATACTCGAGCCGATGGACATGCTTTCCATATCACTCCAGTGTTCCATGCTGTTTTCCATTTCATCAAACAGGGAGGTGATGTGGCTGGCGTATTTGAGAAAGCGCTCTCCATCACCTGTCAGATATAATTTGCGTGAGATTCTGTCAAACAGCTGCAGCTGATAATACTCCTCCAGCTCCCGTATGGCAAGGGATACCGAGGGCTGTGCCATATGCAGCTTTTCTGCGGCTCTGGTGATACTTCCCCATGTGCATACCGCAACAAAAATGCGGAGATGTCGTAGCGTCATGAAATTCTCCTTTCATAATAAAATGTTATTAAATATATATAATAATACTATTTTCATTATGAAATGACAAGGACTATAATAGTAGGGAAGGTGATGAAATTGGAGAAAAATGCAAAAATGTACGGAACTTTATTTTCTTCCGTGTTTATGTTAAGTGCCTGTACCTTTGGTGGAGGCTATGTGATCGTACCGCTGATGAGAAAGAAATTTGTTGAGGATCTGCATTGGATTGAAGAGGGAGAGATGATGGATCTGGTGGCTATCGCCCAATCCTCACCCGGAGCAATCGCTGTCAATGCCTCGATCAGTATAGGCTATCGCTGTGCCGGTATCCCGGGGGCAATCGTTGCAGTCATAGGAACAGTACTTCCTCCGCTTGTGATTCTGACGGTGATATCCTATTGCTATGAGGCGTTTATCCAGATACGCTGGATACAGGTCATGCTGTTTGGAATGCAGGCAGGTGTGGTTGCGACCATCTGTGATGTGGTATGGACGATGGGCCGGGAGGTCTGGAGCCAGCCGCAGAAGGTGTATGTGCTCATCATGCTGGCAGCCTTTGTATGCAATGTTTTGTTTGATGTCAATCTGCTTATTATCATAATCGTATGCGGAGCACTGGGCTATCTGATTGAGCGTGCGATAAAGAAGGAGGGTGGTCTGCAATGACACTGTTACAGCTGTTGTTCAGCTTTCTGCAAATCGGGCTTTTGAGCATTGGCGGCGGCTATGCGGCGCTTCCGATTATTCAGGATCAGGTCGTCGCCATGCATGGCTGGCTGAGCATGCGTGAATTTGCGGATATCCTGACCATATCTCAGATGACACCGGGACCGATTGCAATCAATGCCGCCAGCTTCGTGGGGACAAAGATTGCGGGGCTTCCGGGAGCACTGGTGGCATCTCTTGGTGTGGTGCTGCCCAGCTTTATCATTGTCCTGACACTGTCCTTTCTGTATTATAAATACCGGCAGCTGGATGCGATTCAGGCAGTGCTGAAAGGGCTTCGTCCGGCGGTGGTTGCTTTGATTGCATCTGCGGGGGTGTCTCTGGGAATCGATGCCTTCTGGGGAGGAAAAGCGATATCGCTTGCAGATGTTAATCTGGAAAGTGTGCTGCTGTTTGCACTGGGCTTCTTTCTGTTGAGAAAATATAAAAAAAGTCCGATTACCGTCATGCTGCTGTGCGGTGTACTGGCAGTTGGTTATGGTTTGCTGAGCGGAAGTCTTACATTTTAGAGATTGTTACACGCATGATGTAACAATCAGCAGTACGATAGCATTGTCAGAAAGGATGATGCTATATGAGTTGCGGATTACAGATTCACAAGCAGGCCGTCATGATAGAATACTATCTCAATCAGGCAGTGAACAAGGTACGGGGGCAGAGGAACAGTTCTCTGGCTGATATCACGATGGTATACGATCAGCCGATTCGCCTTACTGCGGAAATCCTCAGTGAATTACAGGATAAGGTGCGCAATGAGACCGAGCTGAAGACCATTCAGGATATCAAAACCAAATACTGTACGTATCAGGGGTATATCCTGTCACAGCTGGATGAGGAGATTTGTGAAAAGCTGGTGGATGATCTGAAGCGTTTAAGTGAATGAGCACAGGTAGTGAATACCTGTCAGGCTTGAAAAAGGAGGCTTTCCGATGGGGATGCCTCCTTTTTGGATGGGAATGCAGATAAGCTCTGCATACTGAAATATGCGCATAAGCAGAGAGTAAAACCGTGCTTCCATATGGTTTATGCATTATGCAGATTTTGGCATTTCCTGTTTAATTCCTCAATCAGCTGCTTTTTTGTGTTACGGGAAGGATCCTGCATCGCGTAGTCCAGAAGCATATGCAGTGCGGTACCGATCTGTTTGCCGCATAGACCGAAATCCATCATGTCTCTGCCGTTTACCGCGAGTGTCTGTAAGCTGAGAGGCTCTTCCTCCGCGTGCATGTGCAGCAGCAGCTCTTTGCATTGCCGGATGATCCGGACACCGTTTGCGGCCGGCTCCGGGTTTTTTGCGAGCTGGTCTGCAAGCTGTACATCCAGGGCCAGTAAGGCATCCTCCAGCTGATTATCAAATTTTGAAAGATATCTGCGCAAAGTGCTTTTTTTCGGTGTGAGATTGTAATCGTGATATGCAATGCAGCGTAAAACGCGTTGTATGGTCCGATTGTCATAGTGAAGCTTTTTCAGCCAGCAGCGGGCAAGCTCAACAGATTTCTGCGCATGTCCGTAATAATGGGAGATGCCGTCTGCATCCAGAGTTTCACAGGCCGGCTTTCCCGTGTCATGGAAAATGATGGCCAGCTTGCCTTCCAACGCCATCCCTTTCGTATGGTTCAGTGCCACATCGGTATGCGTGAATACATCATATATATGCCAGGGATTGTTCTGTTCTTTATTCATCAGCTTCGTATAGCCTGCCGCAATCGTATCCAGCACCCGCATTTCCTTTAACAGCTGCAGCGTATCCGGATAATCCTGCAGCAGGATACGGTTGAATTCCTCCCGAATGCGTTCTCTGGAGATATAGGACAGCAGATGGGCATGGGTGCGTATAGCCTGCACCGTTTCTTCCTCAATGGTGAAGTGCAGTGTACAGTGAAAGCGCAGGGCACGAAGAATACGCAGAGCATCCTCCTGCATTCTTTCGGAAGCCTTTCCGACACAGCGTATGGTTTTTTTGGCGATGTCTGCCTGTCCATGGTAAGGGTCATGAAAGCCCCGCTTCGGATGCCAGGCGATGGCATTCATTGTGAAATCCCGCCGCTTTAAATCCTCATCGATATTCCGGGGTGAAGCGGACTGCTTCTGGACTGCGGTGATTGGTATAGGCACTTTCTGTACGATAGGTTGTGAATTTCGATGGGCTCATCCTGTACAAGAACGGTTACAGTACCATGCTTCAGTCCGGTTGGTATGACGCGGTAGCCCTTTTCTTGAAACAGCGCCATCACCTCATACGGCGTGGCATCCGTTGTGATATCATAATCATGCAGCTCCCGCCCCATCAGCATATCACGCACACAGCCTCCCACCAGCCATGCTTCCTTATGAATGGTTGAAAAGAGCTGTAATACAGATTGTATTTGGGAATCGTTTATTGTTTTCATAGCATTCTCCTTACTGCTATTATATAATGAATGCAGTGATGAAAAAAGGAGATTACATGAAAAAAGTTGTTGAAATCGTTCATGATATCATGAAGAGCCAATTAACAGAAAACAGCATCTGTGCGGATTTTACCATGGGGCAGGGTACGATACGCTGTTTCTAGCCCAGCAGAAAAACTGTTCTCATATTTATGCATTCGATATTCAGCCGCAGGCGTATGTGCAGACCAGAGAAAAGCTGGAGAGTGCACAGCTGGAAGGGAAGGCCACTCTGATTCTGGATTCACATGAATGCTGTGATATCTATATCCGGGAGCCGCTGGATCTCGGCATTTTTAATTTCGGATATCTGCCGCATGGGGATCCTGAAATCATGACCAGGCGAAAAACGTCTCTTTGCGCGGCCACAAAAGCATTGCATCTGTTGAAAAAGCATGGTATTCTGATTCTGGTATTGTATTGGGGACAGGCCTGCAACAGAGAAGAAAGTGAAGCACTGCTGGCATGGAGTGCTGCGTTGCAAAGCCGCTGCTTCAGCGTGTGCAGAATTACGATGCATAATAAGCAGAATTGTCCCGATATACTGGTGATTAGCAAGGAAAAGGAGAAGGTAGATTATGATCAAAGCCGTAATATTTGATATGGATGGGGTGCTGGTGGATAGTGAACCAAAAAACCTGGAGCAGCTGAGAGGATTTTATAAAAGCTATGGGACAGAGGTGGATGATGCTTTTATGCATTCTCTGGTTGGCAGCTCCTATACGTATACATATACTGAAAGCATGCGGGTCATGCATATGGACTGGCCGATGGAAAAATTTAAGGAAAAGCTGGATGATTACTGTAAGCTTCATGCATTTGGGTATGATGAGGTATTGAATCCGGGAGTAAAGGAAACGCTGATCTGGCTGCGGGAGCACGGCTATAAAACGGCAGTTGCATCCAGCTCGGCCATGCATCAGATTCAGACGATGGAGAATGTCTGTGATCTGGTTGGCTGCTTTGATGAGCTGCTGAGTGGTGAGATGTTTCATGAAAGTAAGCCTAATCCCGAAATTTATCTGACAGCCGCAAAAAAGCTGAAGGTGAAGCCGGAGGAATGCATTGCTGTAGAGGACAGCAGCTATGGGATAGCGGCAGGTAATGCTGCCGGTATGCGCGTGCTTGCCTATGCAGATGATCGTTATGGCGTGGATCAGAGCAAGGCTTATGCCAGAATCCATCACATGCAGGAAATCAAGAAGTATCTTAACGATTAAGAAAACAGGTGGTTTGTTTGATAAGCCTGTTTTAAAAGAAAATGCGCAGCGCTATCCTATATATCTTTTGATGATGTTGAAAGCAGGTATATTTCCTGCTTTTTTCAATACCTGTATCTTATATCAAACGACTGGCATATTTAGAAGGGACTTAAAAACACAGGGTCAGCGTATATATAATATATGAGAGAATATCTGTTGGAAAGAATCGCAGCTACTAAAGGAGTATACAAAACGAACTGTTATGATTTCTGCGATCAGAATTCACTGACCTTCATTTTCTTTCGATTGCAATTTTAGGCTAACTGTATTTGCAGTTTACCGCAGACACATAGCAGAAGGAAGAATACGAAAGCTCAGATATTCCTACTTTTTTGCTATACTTTCTCTTTTTTAGCACTCAAGTGTTGACAGTGCTAAAAACTGTGCTATAATAGCATTAGCAATTAAAGAGTGAGAGTGCTAAAAAAAGGAGCGTGATCGTATGAACTTTGATAAAATGAGTGAAAAGCTGCAGGAGATTATCATGCAGGCAGTGGAAATCTGCAAATCGTATCAGCATACAACCGTTGACACCATCCAGATGCTGAAGGCCATCTTTGAACATGATGTGCTGGATGGCTTATTCAAGCGCCTGAATATAGATAAGACAAGAGCCCTGACGCTGATCGATCAGGAAATGAACAGAGTGGCAACCAGCAGCAATGTCAATCCACAGCTGTCAAACGAGGTTGCTCAGTCCTTTTCCAGGGCGGAGCAGTGGAGTGCCGGTATTCAGGAAACCTATCTGAGTGTTGCCAGTGTTTGGATTGCGTTGATGTTTAATAAGTCCTATATATCCAAGCAGCTTGTTAAGGAATTCCATCTGAATGAAAAGACCTGCAAGGATGAGGAGCTGAAGCGCAGAGGCGGTAAGAAGATGGATTCACCGAATGCGGAGGCCAATCTGGAGGCGTTGAGTAAATACGGACGTAATCTGGTGGAGGATGTCAAAAACGGTAAAATCGATCCAATTATCGGACGGGATGATGAAATCCGCCGTGTCATTCAGATCTTGTCCCGTAAGACAAAAAACAATCCGGTGCTGATTGGTGAACCGGGTGTTGGTAAAACCGCGGTTGTGGAAGGTATTGCATGGCGTATTATGAAGGGCGATGTTCCACAGTCTCTGAAGGAAAAGAAGCTGATTGAGCTGGATATGGGTTCTCTGATTGCGGGTGCGAAATACCGTGGTGAATTTGAGGAGCGTCTGAAATCCATTCTGGAGGAAGTGAAGCAGGCAGAAGGAAATATCATTCTGTTTATCGATGAAATTCACAATCTTGTCGGTGCCGGTAAAACAGAGGGCAGCATGGATGCCGGAAATATGCTGAAGCCGATGCTGGCACGAGGTGAGCTGCGCTGTATCGGGGCAACCACCTTCAATGAATACCGACAGTATATTGAAAAGGATGCGGCTTTGGAGCGGCGGTTCCAGCGAGTTATGGTGCAGGAGCCCAGCGTGGAGGATACCATCTCCATCCTGCGTGGCTTAAAGGACCGCTTTGAATCATATCACGGTGTGAAGATTCTGGATGAGGCGATTCTTGCCGCAGCAACGATGTCCAACCGCTATATAACCGACCGGTTTCTGCCGGATAAGGCAATTGATTTAATCGATGAGGCATGTGCCACACTGCGGGTGGAAATGGAGTCTATGCCGCAGGAGCTTGATGAGCTGCAGAGAAAAATCATGCAGCTGCAGATTGAAGAAACCGCATTAAAGAAAGAGGAAGATAAAAAGGCGAAGGAGCGTCTGGAGGATATTCGTACAGAGCTTGCACAGCTGCAGGCGGAAAAGGACTCCCTGTATACAAAGTGGGAGGATGAAAAGGCAGAGCTGGAGGAAAGCAAGGATGCCAAGGTTCGTCTGGAGAAGGCAAAGCTGGATCTGGAGCAGGCACAGAATGAAGCACGTTATGAGGATGCCGCCAAGCTGCAGTATGCGACGATACCGCATCTGGAGAAGCTGATTCGCGAACAATCCGACAAACAGAAGGAGGATGCCCTTATTCAGGAAACCGTCAACGAGGAGCTGATTGCGAAAATCGTATCCCGCTGGACCGGTGTGGAGGTCAGCCGTCTTGTGGAAAGTGAACGTCAGAAGCTCCTGCATCTGAAGGAAGCCTTACAGAAACGTGTCATAGGACAGGATAACGCACTGGAGCTTGTCAGTGATGCCATTTTGCGAAGTAAGGCTCAGATTCAGGATGAGCATCGCCCGATTGGAAGCTTTCTGTTTCTGGGACCAACCGGTGTCGGTAAAACTGAGGTTGCCAAGGCACTTGCGGAGCAGCTGTTTGACAGTGAATCCCATATCGTCCGTATTGATATGAGTGAATATATGGAGAAGCACAGCGTTTCCCGTTTGATAGGAGCGCCTCCGGGATATGTCGGCTACGATGAGGGCGGACAGCTGAGCGAGGCTGTGCGTCGCAATCCGTATTCCATTATTCTGTTTGATGAGGTTGAAAAGGCACATCCGGATGTATTTAATGTTCTTCTGCAGATACTGGATGATGGACGCATTACCGATTCCAAGGGTGTGACTGTGGATTTCAAGAACACCTTGCTGATCATGACCAGCAATCTGGGAAGTCAGTTTGCCTTTGATGGTGCTGATCGTGATACCAATTATATGAATGAAGTGAAGAAATATTTTAAACCGGAGTTTATTAACCGTATTGATGAAATCGTTGTCTTCAATGCATTGAATGATGATATGCTAGGTAAGATTGCTCATAAATTCATGAGGGAGCTTACACAGCGTCTTGCGCATAAGGATATCACATTACAGGTTAGTGATGCTGTATACAGAGCTATTGCCACACAGGGTGTAGATCCGTTATATGGTGCACGACCGATGAAGCGTTATATCCAGAGAAATATTGAAACTTTGATTGCCCGCAGGATGATTGAAGGAAATGCAGGTAAGGACGATACCATCCGTGTGGATGTCAGAGATGGGGAATATACAGTTGAGATAACCCATTCTGAAAATTGATAAAGCTGCGTACACCCGTTACAGGGTTGCGCAGTTTTTTTGCGCGCTTGTGACTGGACACAGGTGAATTCCTGTATTTCCAGGGTAGTCAGAACATCGTTTTCCGGTATACGAAGCATTTTTGTAAATTTTTTAAAAAATTTTAGGAGTTTTGTATATTTCATACGTATATAAGAGTATATAGGAAAAAAAGGAGGATACTACCTATGGAAAAAGAATATGCAAAGGATTACCCGATCCCCTTTCACAATGATGTTTTCTTCAAATACATGCTGATTGGGGACGATGCAGGCTCTGCATTGCTGAGAAGCAGAATCATCGAAGAAATTTACGGACTGAAGGTCCATGAAACGAAGGTGCTAAACCCGGAGCTGCTGCCGGAAGCTTTTTTTGGCAAACGTGCGGTTTTGGATGTCGTGCTGGAGGATGAAGCCGGCCATTTTTACGATCTGGAAATGCAGGTATCCGGCTATACGCAGAAGGAACAGCTGCGTTTTCAGCAGTATGGCTACCGCCTGGTCGGAAGACAGCTGAAGCAGGGAGACGAATATACAGAGCTGAAGCCGTTTTATCAGATTATCTTTATGAATGATAAGCCCAGGGATGGCGGACGCATGATACGCCACTACAAGGTAAAGGATGAGGATAATCAGGAGGAACCCAACGGTACATTGAATCGAGCCATCGTGTTTCTACCGATGATCAAACAGCGTGTAAAGGAGGTTGGAGGCGTGGAAAATCTGACAGAATTTGAAACTTTCTGCTATGTGCTTGCATATAATCCGGATGATGCTATACTAAACATGAAGAGAAGGATGGTGAACGTGGTTATGGAAAAATATAATGAAATGCGTGAGGACGGATCATTGTTCAGCTGGGCGGAATCGGTGGAGTTTGCGGAGCAGGCAGTACAGGCCAATTTGGAGGAGCGAACTGCAGAAGCTGAAAAGCTGGGGCTTGAAAAAGGTCTTAAAAAAGGGCTTGAAAAAGGGCTTGAAAAAGGTCTCGTAAAAGGAAAAAGAACAATGTTAAAAGCACTGCTTATCCATAAGTACGGTATTGATGATGATTGGGTGGATACCTTGAGCGAACAGCAGCTGGATGATGTTGTTGTTCAAATTCTGGATTGTGCTACATATGATGCCTTAAAAGAGAAAATGGAAAAGAATAAATCAGAATAGAAATAGAAGAATGCAGAATTTCATTGGATTAAAATTCTGCATTCTTTTTTTATGATGAAGCTCTACACTACATTATCTATATAGAAATATTGGAGAAAATAATGAAAATCAAAAAAATAGGACAATTTCATATGCTGTGGCACGCTGGTTGCTAACAAATAGGGTGAACCGTAGAAAAATGAAAGGAGGAGAACTATGAGAAGAGCTGTACATTTCGGAGCAGGCAGTATCGGACGAGGGTTTATTGGAGAACGCCTGCATGCATCCGGATATGAGGTAGTCTTCGCAGATGTGAATGAAGATCTGATTAACATGATCAATGAGGAGCAGGGATATGAACTGCAGCTGATCAATCATGATCTGCAGTCGCTGTATATTGATCATGTCCGTGCGCTATCAACGCTGGGAGATAAAGAGAAGCTGCTGTGGGAGCTTGCGCATTGTGATTTAATCACCACCTCTGTCTGGCCAAACAATCTGCCTAAAATAGCACTATCGTTTTGCATCTTCCAAACAAAATATTAAAGAGGAAGATGCAGTCATCTTTATCAAAGTGCTGGAAGCATTTCTTAATGTATAGCATATTCCCTGGCTATCAGAACTGAATCAGAAGAGCACTTTCTGCAGCTTATAATTAAACCTATGCATGTTAGCTGCTGCAAGCCTACTCAGAAGTTGTTTTTTCCTTTGAAGTATGGTATCTTGTTCATGGTGATACCTCATGATGATACTAATTGCTCCGGCAAAACGTATGCGTCCAACAATTGATTTTATGGATCACAAACGCATGCCCTGCTTCCTGCCGGAAAGTGAACGGCTTGTTACATATCTGAAAACAAAAAAAGCAGGAGGAATTAAAAGCCATGCTGAACTGCAGCGATGCCATTGCCGAATGGACATACAACAGCTATCAGCACATGGATGTGAATGTCTCCTGTGTGCCGGCACTGCTCAGCTTTGACGGTATACAATACAGCTATATGGCACCGGATCTTTTATCGGAGGAATACTTCGTTTATGCAGAACGGCATCTTCGCATTTTATCCGGCTTATATGGTATTCTGGAGCCCTTTGACGGCGTCGTACCCTATCGTCTTGAACTGGACAGTCCCTTTCATACACCCTTTTGCACAAGCCTATATGATTTCTGGGGAAGCAAGCCCTATCAACGGCTGATTGAAGAGGATAAGCAGATTCTGGATTTATCCAGCAAGCAGTACGGCAGGCTCATAAAAAGGCACTTGGATCCGGATGTACACTTAGTCAGTGTCTACTTTCTGGAAGAAGAAGAGGGCAGGCGCAGGGAAAAGGGTGTTTATGTGAAAATGGCAAGAGGTGAAATGGTGCGCTGGCTGGCTGAACAGAATATTCAGCAGTTTGAGGATGTAAAGCGCTTCTGCAGACTGGGCTATCGCCTTGATACTGCGGTCTCGGATGATAAGCAGTATCACTTTGTGCGCAAAGCGGACTGGAAACGAAGCAAATACAAAGCTGTTTAAGAATGACGGTGTTTTAAACGGGAGTTGAACAGAAATTGAAACATTACGCAAGGCCCTGACACCGGTTTGCTTGGAATCAGCTTTCAGAAAAGGAGATTACAATGAAAATACAAACAGAAATATGCTGTGGCAGCTATAATGATGCACTGCAGGCAGAGCAGGGTGGTGCTCTCCGTATTGAATTAAACAGTGCCTTACACATGGGAGGACTGACACCGAGTGTCAGCTCTTTAAAGCTGGTTAAGCAGCATACGCAGCTAAGCGTCATGGCAATGGTTCGCCCTCGTGGAGGAGGCTTCTGTTATGAGACTGCAGACTTTGCACAGCTGTTGGACGAAGCTAAAGAAATGCTGGAAAATGGAGCGGATGGTATTGTATTCGGCTGTCTGCATGCGGATGGAACTATAGACGAGCAGCAGAGTGCCCAGCTGGTTGCAATGGCTCATGCAGCAGGGAAAACAGCGGTATTCCATCGGGCCTTTGACTGTACACCGGATCCGTTCGCTGCGATAGAAACGCTGATCGCACTTGGCGTAGACCGCATCCTGACAAGTGGACAGCAGCCCAAAGCCATGCAGGCGCTAACACTGTTGAGGAAGCTGCAAAACATGTACGGTTCCCGCATTGAGCTGCTGGCAGGAAGTGGGCTGCATGCTGATAACGTACAGCAGTTTCTGGTGGAAAGCGGAATTTGTCAGGTGCATTCCTCCTGCAAGGACTGGAAAAAGGATGTGACTACGATCCGTAAATCGGTAAGCTTCTCCTATGCACCACAGCCGCATGCATCCGACTATGAAATCGTAAGTGCGCAAAGGGTTCGTGCATTTCTTGCGGCAGTAAAGAGCGTGTAATCATAAGTGATAAGCTTTATGAAAGGAAAACGATGACCGTAGGGGGAGTGTCGAATTGCATATCCTACTATGTTGAAGGATGGAGGGAGAATCAGCTATGAGAACAGTCAGGTTGACCGTAACGAAGAGTGCATGCCGCAGCGGGTATTGTAAACAGGGAGATAGCTTTGTTGTGAAGGACTTATGTCCGCCTCTATGTCATGAATTCTGGAATTCAATATATCCAAGTGTTTATGCATTATTGAATGGTGCATTGCTGGATTATGGAGAACAGCGGGCAACGCAGTTTGATGCAAAATGCCCGGATGGCGGCAGAGTATGTATCCATGGAGAGCTCATGGAAGAAAATCGGACAGAATAGAAATGAGTTTCTGCCTGCTTAGGGATAACAGTAAAATGAAACATGAACTAGATGGATGAAAAGGCAGGTGTTGGATTTGCGTTTGCACACCTGGCTTTTTTATATACAGAGCAGTCATTTAGGTATGTTAAGATTTTTCCTGCTATTAAAAGGCTTTCTTCCAATACACAGGATCCTTTTTCACCAGACTGAGTATTCCCCTTTTTAGAATATCCTTTGAATGCATCATCATTTTATGTATATGCATCTTCTTTTTGAGTAAGCGTTTGGAAATAATGCAGCTTTTTTAAACCGGTATATGCATGATGCATTGTCTGCACAACAGGCTGAAAAGCGGCTTGCAATGTGTGTTTTTATGTTATCTTGTCTGCGACTCTTGAAATTTCCCTATAATAAGGGTAAACTTATCACATGAAGTTTTTTGTCAAGGCAGGGAAAGTAACATGTTTGGATATGTAATTGTCAATAAACCGGAGCTTAAAATAAAGGATTTCGATACCTATCAATCCTTTTACTGCGGCCTGTGCAAAGCACTCCATGAGGATTTCGGTCGCAGAGGTCAGCTGACCTTAAATTTTGATCTCACCTTTCTGGCGATTCTGCTTACGGCATTGTATGAGCCGGAGGATCAGCTCGTCAGGGAGCGATGCGTTGTTCATCCGATGCACCGGCATGTAAAGCGGGAGAATGCTTATCTTCGCTATGCTGCGGATATGACGATTATTCTGACCTATCTGAAGTGTGAGGATGACTGGAAGGATGAGCATCGGCTGCAGGCCAGAAGCATGCTATCGCTTTTAAAGCGTCCGATGAAGCGTATGGAAGAAGCCTATCCCCATAAGATACAGGCAATCCGTGAGGCTTTGCAAAAGACAGCGGAGCTGGAGAAGGCGCAAAGCCGTGATCTGGACAGGCTTTCCTCCTTGAGCGGTGTGATGATGGCGGAAATCGTTACCTACCGGCATGATGAATGGTATGATACACTATATCGTCTGGGAGATTATCTGGGAAGGTTCATCTACATCATGGATGCCTATGATGATGTGGAAGACGATCGAAGGAAGGGACAGTTCAATCCGTTTCTTGAAAAAAGCGGGCAAACGGATTTTGATGAACGTGTCAAGGTCATTCTGGAGCTGATGATTTCCAACAGCGCCGATGCATTTGAAGCACTGCCGATTCTGCGGCATGCGGATATACTGCGTAATATCCTGTATGCGGGAGTCTGGACGAAATATGAAATGGTAAGAAAGAAAAGAACAGGTGAAAAAGATGGATGATCCGTTTAAGATATTAGGGGTGTCAAGGGATGCCAGTGAGGATGAAATCAAGCGTGCTTATCGCCAGCTTGCGAAGAAATATCATCCCGATGTAAACAAGGAACCCTACGCTGAAGAGAAATTCAAGCAGATACAGAATGCTTATCAGCAGGCACTGGATTATAAAAAGAACGGGGGAGCATTCGGACAGAATTTCAACGGCTACCAGCAGAATACCTATCAGCAGTCATTTTCCAATGATTACCAGGCAGCTGTCAGCTATATAAACATGGGGCGTTTTCAGGAGGCGATTCAGGTGCTGAACAGCATTCAGAATCGGGATGCATCCTGGTATTATCTGTATGCCATCAGCAATTACAGTATCGGGAACCAGATTGCGGCGATGGAGGCGGCAGAGCGAGCATGTCAAATGGATCCGTCCAATCAGCAATACCGTCAGCTATATGCACAGATGCAGTCCGGAAGAACCCGCTATCAGAGTATGCAGAGTCCCTTTGGCGGTGGAGGATCAAATTTCTGCTGTCAGCTGATCTTATGCAATATGTGTCTTGGCGGGGGATGCTGTCCGGGAATCTATCTGTGCAGATAAAGTCGCATGGTTTGCGGCGTTAGCCTATGTACGCAGAAAGGTAATCAAAACAAAAAGAGGAAGAGGTATGCAGAAATTGCGGTACCCGGCTATTCATAAAGAAGATGCCCTGCGACAGAACAGGCGATTGCCCATGTACGAAACAGAAAAGCAAAGGATCAATTTCATCAGGTTCGTAAAGATGAAATTGATCCTTTTTGTCTCAAATGCATTGCGTGCCTACTGTATCGCACATAAGAACGCAGGCTGTATGTTTTTTACCTCTCCTCAGCCTGACGAAAGGCACCGTTGTGCGTTTCCTTTGCTCTGTACAAAGCCTCATCGGCAGCCTTGATCAGCTCCATATAATTATCATTGGGGCAGGCGATAATAGCACCGGAGGATAAAGTGATTGCGGGCATATTTCGTTTCTGGGCTTCCTTCGCCAGTGACAGATTGATATCCTCCATGATTTTTTCCGCTACACGGTAGTCACGCGTATTGGATACGAAGATGGCGAACTCATCTCCATGGAGTCGTGAAGCATAATCGACTGTACGGATTCGACCGACAATCATCTGTGCCGTCAGACGGATAACCTCATCACCGGCGGAATGCCCATATTGATCATTGACAGATTTAAAATGATCGCCGTCAATCATAATCAGGATTCCATTCTCATCCTCCTCCATTCCCTGTATGTGATGCTTAACTGTACTGCGGAAGGATTTCATATTCATCATACCGGTCAACTCATCGATGGCTGCAGCCTTCTGGGCAGCCTGCAATGCAATTTCCAAACGCTTCTGTGTCTGACCCAGCTCCACATAGGCCCCCTTTAATTCACGGTTTTTCAGCTCTCTGCTGATCTGGCTCAGTACATATATCAATATGATTTCCAGTATGAGCAGAGGAATCAGCCAGATTTGCAGGGTTGCGGACAGCATGGAATATACGGGTACGAGAATAAGATAATCAAACTCGTTTCCCTGCTGGATCAGTCCGAAGTATTTCTGATTCTGATAATCAACCAGCTGCATACCGTCATCCTTCAGAAGCGAGTTGAAGTCGGTGGAAAAGCTGTTTTGAAAATCATAGAAGGCCTGTGCATAGGAAGCCTCATCCTCCAGCTTCTTTCGATCCTCCTTTGAAATTGAGGAATCGGCCTGCTTCAGCTTGTTGTTTGCCTCTGTCAGCTGTTCTCTGTTTTCCTCAGTACTCTGCATCAGGTTTCCGCCTAGATAATCCTCCTCACTGCTACCGATGATGGTGCCTTTTTTATCAAAAATGATCAGCTGCTCCTTATCATATGCCTGTAAAGAGGCGACAAGCTTCTGTATGTTTCCCATTTTTATATCATAGGCAAACACGGTTTTCTGATCCGGCTGCAGCTGTGAAATGGTGGATAGAATATAATGATTGGCAAAGCTCATATACGGCGGAGTGAACACGATTTCACCCTTCGCATCCACTGCATTGCGGTACCACGGACGTGTTGTGGCATCATATCCGCTTTTTTCATATTGCTCATAGGGCGTATCCCAGCTGTATAAATAGGAGTTCCTATAATACATATACAGGCCGTCAAAGGTATCACCCTCAATAGCCTGCAGCTGCTTATCCAGCTTTTTCAGATACTTCCAGATGACTGCCGGCTTTGGCTCTGCTTCCACCTCCCTTTCAAGCATGGTTGTGAACAGCTGAAAGGAATGCCGGTAATCATCCATAACACTTTGTACTTCCTCCTGTGACTGCAAAGCATGCGCATTCATATCCGCTTGGATTTGCCGGTAGGCATGATTGCCTATGATGATGCAGGCGGCAAGGTTGATAATCAGAAAGCCTGCGACATACCACAGCTGATGCTTTTTAAATAAACTGCGTTTCATATGGAACCTCCTCATTGGTTTCGCCATAAAAGTTGAGTTTTAAGAAATATCTGTTATGTTCATTTTATCACAAAAGGCGTAGTGCACATAAGAAAAGAAATTCAGTATGCATTCTTTTAAATTTGGCTGAAAAGAATGCCTGTAATATCAACAAATGAAAGAATATTTCATATCGTATTTTATTAGCTGGC
>ENA-OQCB01000132-OQCB01000132.1-human-gut-metagenome-genome-assembly--contig:-NODE-132-length-35177-cov-6.291155_pt1 | contig 35177 bp, 20 predicted proteins | sample MGYA00242493_ERZ504568 | MGnify/ENA primary metagenome ERZ504568 (study PRJEB26092, sample SAMD00036229) | human gut metagenome | host: Homo sapiens | study: EMG produced TPA metagenomics assembly of...
TATTCTTATCTATAGTGATTTTTGACCCTTCATATTTACTCTCCCATTTCCATAAGCTGAATAACTGAAAATGAAGTCATTACATCATTACTCCGATAGATACCAATACCAGCAGGATTTGTCCCATTGTAGTTATATCTCCACCTAATGCCCCCATCGCACCACCCATTCCTACAAAACGAGCTGTACCATTCAAATCTTTATCTGCTATTTTGACACCATCATATACAGATTGTGCACTAACGGCTCCTATCACAAAAGATAAAGTATATATTACTGTTATAATCTTCTTCATAATCTAAATTAATCATATTAATACTATCTTCTAATTATCTTCTACTACTCCTACTAGAAGAACCGCCTCCTGAACGGGACGAACTACCGCCACCTGAATAACTACCGCCACTTGAACGAGAACTGCTACTGCTGGCTGGAGAATAACTTCTAGAAGATGAAGAAGAACGGTTACTATTATAGTTACTACGAGTGCTTTCCCTCGAATAAGTACGTGATGGAGAAGCAGAACTACCTCTATTATATGTCGAACTGGATCTTCTTGAAGAAGGAGAATATGTAGATGAACTACGAGCACTACTTCCGCGGGAACTATTATAAGAACTAGCACGAGTAGAGGTGCGAGTACTTGTCCCACTACTACGAGTACTACTTGGACGGGTATATGTACTTCTTCTTGAGGAGGATACATCTGAACGAGTAGATACTCCAGAACGTATGGATTCACTTCTTGAACCAACTACTCGCCCCGTTGAGACACGACCTCCAGAAGGTACGCTAGTAGTCCTACGTACTTGCGAACGACCATAATCTGAACGACGAGAAGTAGAAGAACTATATCTACTAGGAGCATATGAACGGCGACCCGTATAAGTGTTGCGTGCCCAATGGCTTCCACCACCCCAGCCCCAGCTAGGACCGCCGTGCCAATAGTGATGATGTCCCCAATAGCCACCGCCATACCAACCACCCCAGTAGCCACCATACCAGCCGCCCCAGGAACCCGGGTAATATCCCCAAGAGTAGTAAGGACGATTCCAGCCCCAGCCATAATTCCAACCCCAGCCGTAAGAACCATAACGCCAATCCCACCAAAGCGGGTTACTGAACGTCGGGAATGCATAAGCATACATGCCGTCGGTATATACGTTCCAGTCCCAGGAATTCGGTCCGTAAACTACGTCCCAATATAACGGGCTGCTAATGCTAATAGCAAAACGCGGATTACGGAAACGGATGATACGTTCTGCGTACTCATAATCTTCCTGTGTACCGTCAAATTCGCCGGTCACCCATTCTCCATCCAAATCCGGATTAGATTTTTCTTTTATATATAAGGTATCATTGTCCATTACGAACTCATTATCACGTGCATCGTAACGGCGATTATATTCATCCACATCCCGTGTTTTTCCCTTACGGTCCTGAACAACTACGGTAGTACCCGGTGAAGTATAGATGTTGGTCACCTGTTGTTTCGTTTCCTTCTTAACCGGAATTTCTTTCTTCTCCTGTTTATCTTTGGAAGGTACGAAGTAAAGGTCGTCATCAACGCTTTGTGCCAGCAAGCCTATCGGTAGGCACAAGGCAAATAGCAAGAAGTAAACAATCTTTTTCATATCATCTCGGTTTATGTAATTACTTAAACTTATTCACATTACAAAGATAAGGAAGAGATTTTTCGTCCGAAGGAGATTTTCCCCAAAGGATAATAGGGAAATCCCTATTTCTAACTATCTTAGTAGAAGATACATTGCACCTTGGCATAAAATTCAAGTAAACTTGATTTTCTATACTTGGTTTGTAGTATCTTTGCATATTATTTACCAGAAAATAAAACAACTATGAAGTATTTTGAGTTCACGTTCCATACAAGTCCTTGTACCGAAACAGTTAATGACGTACTAACTGCAGTGCTAGGCGAAGTGGGATTCGAGAGTTTTGTTGAATGCGAAGGCGGACTGACCGCATATATCCAACAATCGGTATGTGATGAAAACGCTATCAAAACTGTAATCGCCGAATTTCCTCTATCCGATACGGAAATCACCTACACATTTACCGAAGCAGAAGACAAGGACTGGAACGAGGAATGGGAAAAGAATTTCTTCCAACCGATTATTATTGGAGACCGCTGTGTAATCCACAGTACTTTTCACCAGAATGTACCCAAAGCGGAATATGACATCGTCATCAACCCACAAATGGCCTTCGGTACGGGACATCACGAAACGACAAGCCTCATCATCGAAGAATTACTGGACAACGAACTGAAAGATAAATCCTTGCTCGATATGGGTTGTGGGACTTCTATTTTAGCTATCCTGGCACGTATGCGGGGGGCACACCCCTGTACAGCCATCGACATCGATGAATGGTGTGTACGCAATTCTATCGAGAACATTGAACTGAATCATGTAGACGAAATCGACGTTTCACAAGGAGATGCTTCATCACTTACCGGAAAAGGGCCTTTTGACATTATCATCGCCAATATCAACCGGAATATATTATTGAATGACATGAAGCAGTACATTACCTGCATGCATCCAGGTTCAGAACTTTATATGAGTGGATTCTATGTAGATGATATTGCTGTTATCCGTGAAGAAGCGGAAAAAAACGGACTGGCTTTTGTACATTACAAAGAGAAGAACCGTTGGGCAGAGGTAAAGTTTATTTATCAAGGCTAATCCCCTCCAACTGATTTTTCCTAAAAAACAATATCCCCATGTCCGGACATCACATATAACAAAATGGGAATGTCGGACATAGGGATGTCACATATAAAGAAATTTATGCGAACTCCTTCTTTACTTGCTCACACCATTCCTTGATTTTCTTCTTTGCCTGTTCAGACTGATTATCCAAATCAATCACCAATCCGCACCACTGATTACCTCGTAAGGCTCTGGAACGTTCGAAAGTATAACCTTCAGAAGAAGTGAAGCCGACTAATGTAGCCCCGTCTCCTTCAAAAACTTCCGCCAACAAGCCAATACCATCGGCAAAGTTTTCAGGATAGCGTATCTGATCTCCGAGACCGAAAATAGCAACCTTTTTTCCTTTCAGTTCCATTGTTCGAAGCTCCGGTAACAGTTCATCCCAATAAGTAGGCAGCTCACCGTCAAACCACGTGGAAGCTCCAACAATAAAACAATCGTAAGCTGCAAAATCATTCTGCCATGCCTGTTCAATCGCTACTACTTCTATCTTATCTTCTCCAAACTCTTTCTGAATCTTCTCCGCTACCCAGCTTGTTCTTTCAGCCTTAGTAGCATAAAATAAACCTATCTTTTTCATAATCTGTACAATTTAATATTCCAACAAATTCTTGGCAGCTTCGTATATCTTAGCCTCATCCGGCAATATTTCTTTTTCCAGAATCGGATTAAAGCCGACAGGAGTAAATGTAGAACCGACACGTTCTACCGGACCGTCCAAATAGCGGAACATCTCCCCTCCAATCATAGCCGCCAGTTCCGCACCGAAACCGGAGAATACTTTATCCTCGTGAACAACCAATGCTTTACTGGTTTTCTTTACTGATTCAAATATCGTTTCTTTATCCAACGGAATCAAAGAACGAATATCAATGACTTCTACTTTCCAGCCACCTTCTTTCTCCAGCCGTTCGGCAGCGTGTAAACAGAAATGGGTAGTGTTGCCATAGGTGATAATACTCAAATCTGTTCCTTCACGACGGATACGTGCCTTTCCGAAAGGAACTTCAAAATCTTCCGGTACAACGGCTGCTGCCTCCACCGAGTTATACAAAGCTTTCGGTTCGAGAAACAATGTAAAGCCCTTGGAACGCATACTGGTCCGCAATAATCCGGCGGCATCATCAGCAAAGGAAGGACAGACAATTCGTGCTCCGGGCAAAGTTGTCAAAGCTCCCTCTATATTTTGGGAATGGTATAATCCCCCACCAATATAACCACCGGAAGCTAGCCGTAAAGTTATGTTCGGAGCAAACTTTCCATTGCTACGCCAATACTCATGTGTACATTCTACATATTGTTCTACGGCAGGCCAGAAATAGTCAGCAAATTCCGCCCCTTCTATCACGACATGGATTTTAGGGTCAAAGCGGCTCATTCCGTTAGCTGTACCCACAATATAATCTTCCGCAATCGATGCGCTGAATACACGTGCATCACCAAACTCCTGCTGCATACCTTTAGTCACATTAAACACACCGCCTTTTTCCTTGTTTGCTACATCCTGTCCCCAGATAAACGTATCGGGGTTATGACGGAATTCAGCTTTCAACGTTTCGTTAATGGCGTTCACCATAAAAGTTTTCTCTCCTTCTGCCTGATGGATACCTTCTTTATACTTTTGAGGCTGATAAGGTTCGGGTATCACAAAGTCATAGATACTCTTGGGATCAGGATCGGGAGCAGACAAGGCCTTTCGATTAGCGGCTGATAATTCTTTCTTTGCATCAGTCTCTATTTGCAGCAATTCTTCTTCCGTCAAACGTTTATAGCGAAGCAACATCCGGCGGAATTTCATCAACGGGTCAGCTTCTTTTACATATTCCAGTTCGTTTTCATCCCTGTACAAGGTATGTTTATCCGAATTAGAGTGGGAACCGATACGGACGCAATTGGCTTGTACAATTACCGGGTTACGAGTGGTTATGGCATATTCCCGAGCTTCGGTCATAGCGTTCATCGAGTCAAACACATCTTTTCCATTACAATAGATAATTTTCAGGTTCTTGAAACCTGAGAAGTTCTCTGCCACTTTCCGATTGGCCGTCTGTTCGGATTTCGGGACGGAGATACCGTAACCATTATCCTGTATTACGAAAATCACAGGAAGACGCTCGAGACTAGCGCCATTGATGGCTTCATACACAAAGCCTTCGGAAGTAGCCGATTCTCCATGAGAAGTTATGGCAACTCCTTTATGACCATAATACACCATAGCTCTGGCTACACCTGCCGCATGGAGGTCATGTGTCCCCGTAGCAGACGAGATATTTTCGATGTGCCATTCCGGTTTTGCGAAGTGATTAGACATGTGCCGCCCGCCACTACCGGGATCAGTCGCTTTCGATATACCATTCAGGATAATTTCTTCTGCAGTCATTCCGGCAGAAAGCACAGTCAGCATATCCCGGTAATAAGGGAACAGAAAGTCTTCGCCGAGAGTAAAAACCTGCCCAATAGCCAGTTGGATTCCGTCATGTCCTGCATAAGGAGCATGGTAAGACCAACCTAACGATTGCAGCAAATAGGAAGGGGCTTTCTCATCCAGAGCACGTCCCAATGTCATCAGATGATACCACTTCTTCAAGGTTTCAATATCTGTATTTTTTATATCATACTTTTTCATAGTTAATGAACTCTTTATTAATGAAACAATCAGTTGAATCAACCTTTCCAGTTCTCCAGATAATCGGCTATGAAATGCAGGAAGTTACCACCCAGCATACCGTCTACCACCCGATGATCGTAAGACAAGGAAAGATACATTTTATGACGAATAGCAATCGTATCACCTTCCGGTGTCTCCACAACAGCAGGTTTCTTTTCAATGTATCCCACTCCCAGAATAGCTACTTGAGGCTGATTTATAATCGGCGTACCGAATAAGCTCTTGAATGTACCGAAATTAGTAATAGTAAATGTTCCGCCATCAATGTCTTCCGGCATCAATTTGTTATCTCTTGCTTTTAATGCCAATGAATCAATGGCGACTGCCAATCCGTTTAGATTCAAATGGTCGGCATCATGCACCACCGGAACAATCAGATTTCCGTCATTCAAGGAAACAGCGATACCGACATTGATGTGTTTCTTGAAAAGAATATTATATCCGTCTACCGATACATTCAGCTGCGGATAAGTTACCAGCGCTTTCGCTACCGCTTCCGTAATCACAGGCATATAGGTCAGCTTCACTCCTTCGTGACGGAAGAAGACATCCTTATTCTTTTCACGCCAACGGACTAGCTTGGTTACATCCACTTCCAGCACATTCGTAACATGTGGAGATACTTTCTTTGACATAACCATGTGGTCGGCAATAATCCGACGGACACGGTCCATTTCTTTCATCTCTACTCCGGACGTATTGATAGGGGCAGATGATTGGGGTGTAGCAGTGGAAGCCACAGATTGTACAGCAGGTACTGGAGATGACTTTGGACTCGCTGAAGCAGCAGGCATAATAGCCGACGGTGCATTTGCAGTCGAAGTTATGCCTATTGTTGCCGGTTTCGGCTCGCTAACAAGTCCTCTCTTTTTCCTGTCAATATAATCTTTTATATCTTTTTTACTCAATCGTCCTTCATAGCCAGTCCCTTGCAGGGTATCCAGTTCTTCCTTCGGAATCTTAGCGTCCCGTGCCAATTGAATCACCACTGGAGAGTACCAACGTTCTTCGACAGCAACACCCGGTTTCGGCACTTCATTATGGGATTTCTCTTTAGTAGTTTCCTGAGAGGAGTTCGATTCATTGGAAGTTTCCTGTTCACTAGCACTGTCACCGTCCAAATTAATAACAGCAACGACAGTGCCCACCGCTACCGTATCTCCCTCTTTACACAAAATCTCCATTACTTTCCCCGCTACCGGAGAAGGTATTTCCGCACTCACTTTGGCAGTGTTTACTTCAAAAAGCACATCGTCTTCCTGAACCGACTCACCTACCTTTACAGACCAAGAAACAATTGTTCCTTCGGTTATACTCTCGCCCAACTTAGGCATTTTTATTTCGAATCTTGACATAGACAGTAAATTTATTATTCAACCTTGACACATTACAACAATACGTTGAAATAGAAAGTTTTAAGTTAAAGTATTTTTAACCGGACATCAACGGTTACATATCCATTCTTCACGAATGTACTTCTCCGAACGAAGCCGGTTGACAGCTTCCTTCTCCTCTACACTGAAAGAACTGACGGATTGCGATTCACTGAAATATTGAAAAGCATTTTCCTTGAAATCATCCACACTCCCCGCCGGCAAATATCTACCGATATTAGTAACCTCACTCCGAACGGAAGGAACGGCATATACGGAAGACAAAGTGCCGTCATGAGCTATCACATCCGGATTCAATACCTTATTTAATATCGTGAGGTCTGTATCATAAAGCAGTGTGCAATGATATAATACTCTGTCTTTATGTACACACTGTGCACTCCCCGATATTTTCAATCCATTCAGATAGATACCCAGCCGTTCATCTCCTTTAGCTTCTATACCGATGAATGACAGAAAGTCTAACGTTCGCTGAAGATAATGAACAAATTCAGGCAAACGCGAAACTGTTTCTATAAAAGTAAAATTGACATTACCCAAATCGTGATATACTGCCCCTCCTCCCGAGAAGCGACGGGCAATAGCTATCCGGTGCTGTTTCGCCCATTCCTTGTCAACTTCCGACCGAAGACGCTGATGTTTCCCTATCACAACAGAAGGAACACTCTGCCAAAGCATAAAAACATCCTCCGTTCCCTGCTTCAGCAAATACTCTTCTGCCGCTAAATGGAAATAAATATCAGTATAAGGACTGTATATACATCGAATCATAGGTCTCGAAGATAAGGGATTAAAACATTACTTCGTGATAAATCTCTCCAACCGTCGGATGCGGAAATACGGTCTTCTGAAATTCTTCCAGCGTATATCCTCTCTGAATAGCAATGCCTGCTATGACAATCAACTCCGACGCCGGATTTCCCAGCATGTGGCAGCCGATGATTTTGCCCTCTTCATCCTGAATCAATTTACAGAGACCGTTCCCTTGCTCATTCTCCGCAACGAATCGTCCGGAATAAGCCATTGGTAGTTTCGTAACACGATAAGGGAGTCCGAGTTTTATCAGTTCTTCCTCAGTCTTACCTACTCCTGCCATTTCGGGATTCGTATAAACAATTCCCGGCACACAGTCGTAGTTCATCCGATCTTCTACTCCCAATATATGATTGATAGCAACTTCTGCTTCACGAATGGCGGTATGTGCTAATAAAGAATATCCTGTAATATCTCCGCAAGCATATACCCTAGGATGAGTAGTCAGTAAATGTTCATCTACTTTCACTCCATTCCGATGTAGCTCTATATTCAATTGTTCTAATCCTACGTTGGATAAATTTGCCTTACGTCCTACACTAAGCAGTATTTTATCCGTTTCAATCGCAGAAGCCTTGCCTCCCTTTTCAATCACGACCCTATCAGGTTTCACTTCCACTACTTTAGTATCCAGATAGAAAGAAACTCCCCGCTTTGTATATTCCGTACGAAGCATACCACTGGTTTCCTTATCCATGACTCCCAATATTTCAGGCATCATTTCCACGATATGTACCTTCACTCCCATACTGTTAAAGAAAGAAGCAAATTCCATTCCAATTACTCCCCCACCGATAATTACTAACGTTTTAGGTAGTTCTTTTATCTCCAATGCCTCTTTGGAGGTCCAGTAATCAACTTCCGCCAATCCCGGTATCGGAGGAATCACTGTATCGGAGCCGGTACATACCAGCAGATACTTTACAAAATACGCCTCTCCGTCACAAACAATGCGAATCAACCCATTTTCTTCCCCTTCTACAAAAGCTTCTTTCTCCACAATCGTAACCCCGTAAGAGTTGACAGTCATTTTCACACCACCCGTCAGCATTTTCACCGTTTTATCTTTGCGGCTCATAATTTTAGATAAATCAAAGGAAGGGGATTCGGCAAACACGCCATACTTGGAAGCATTCTTAATGCTATCCAGAATTTTAGCAGAATATAACAGAGTTTTAGTAGGAATACACCCTTCATTCAAGCACACCCCACCTATTGCTTTTTTCTCGAAAAGAACGGCTTTCAGTCCGTTCGCCCCTGCCCGTTCGGCGGCCGTATATCCGGCAGGGCCACCCCCAATAATAGCTATATCAAAATTCATAATCGTATATCTTTTTAATAATAATACGATTATAACAAATGAAAGAAGAAATTAGTTGTTCAGAAAAATAATGCCCGCTATTTAATTGTCAGTTTTTTGAGGTCCTCCAATGTACCGTTAAATACATTCAGGTCTACATCTTCCTTAATGCCGGGTACATTCCCGACATCAGTGTGTTGCCAGAAATTCCATTTACCCTGATATTTCACCGAATCCACATAATAATGTGCAATCCAATAAGGGTAAGCATTGAAAATGGAATCATCCAGATAACGGGTTTTAAATTTATAAGAAGTATAAAGAATGGGCTTCACCCCATAATGTGATTCTACGCGGTCCAACCAGCGCTTCAAACCTTGTTGCAGTTCTTGTTTTTCCTTTCTTCCGGTCACTTCCACATCAAGCACGGGAGGTAAGTCACCGGTATCCAGTTTTACCGTACGAATAAAAAAGTCAGCTTGTTTCAAAGCATCCGTACCAGGGATATAGAAATGATAAGCCCCACGAATAAAGCCATGATTACGAGCATTGGCAAAATTCACCTCAAATGTAGTATCGTTATGGTCCCCCCCTTCTGTCGCTTTCATAAAGACAAAGTGTAAAGGAGTAGCCGTTTGCTGGTTCCGCTGAAGTCTCTCCCAGTCAATTTTTCCTTGATAATGAGATATATCAATACCATGAATATCATATCCGGAAGGAATACAAACTCCATACTCCTTTAAACCGTTACAAGGTTTCCAACGATAGGCATAAGGACGAATGAAAAAATAGTAGAAAACAGCAGAAAAACAACCGACAATCATCACTGTCAGAATATTACGCAACCAGATAGGCATAGCACGTCCGTACTTCTCCTGTACTTTTTTCGAAGCACGGGGAGATTTGGAAGAAGAAACAGTTCTTTTTTTTCTAGTGGTGGAAGCAGCATTCTTCTTTTGAACGGCAGCTATCGGATTATTACGTGACGGCAAGTGTCTTAGTGATTAAAAATTAGTGATTGGTGACAAATGAAAAAAAAAGCGGCGAACAGCAACCATACATTCTGCATGGCATTTACTGTTCACCGCTTCATGTTTATCGTTTACTTACCTTGTTCCAGCTGTAAAGTCTTAGTTGCCTGATCGCAAACTTCAGTAGGACCAAAGTACTGGATTGGTCCCGGATATACATAATCCGTTTCGATAGCCCAACGATCACGTTGTGCAGCGAATGCCTTGAAAGGAGCACCATCCAGTTTCACCAATGCTTTCTGAATAACCGGTTTCATTTCACCGTGACGACGTTCCATGTTCATCATCATTGTGATAGGTACACCACCAGCAATCCATTCGGCAGCAGGAGCAGTTGTGTTACGTACAGAAGACATATAACCGGTCTTACCGTTAGCAATCAACATAGAAGCTGTGTAACCCAAAGAGTAGCAGTAGTCAGCGTCGAAGTTTGATGGAGCAGCGCAACGGCCTTCGTAACCGAAGAAGTGGTGCTGAGCAGCAAACTTACCAACATACTTACCTTCTTCTTTCCATGCAGCCAATTTAGTAGCTACCATTTCGGACAACAGTTTTTCAGTTTCAATCAATGATACCTGTACGTTTCCGTGCGGGTCACGATCCAAAGTCAACTGACGTGCAACACCTTCCGGCAGACTTGCATAGATAGCAGAGTTTTCCGGAGAAAGTTTACGAATGATATAATCACGTTGGTGAGATTTCTTAATTTGAGCAAACTCTTCTGCGTTAGCAGCCAGGAAGTCGTTCAATTCAGCAATCAGACGTTTCATAGCCGGGATGAATTCGACCAATCCTTCCGGAATCAATACTGTACCGAAATTATGTCCCTGTGCAGCACGATCTGCTACCACTTTAGCGATATAAGTCACTACATCATCCAAAGACATATCTTTTGCTTCTACTTCTTCAGAAACGATACATACGTTAGGTTGAACCTGCAAAGCACATTCCAGCGCGATGTGAGAAGCCGAACGCCCCATCAATTTGATGAAATGCCAATATTTGCGGGCAGAGTTACAGTCACGCTGAATGTTACCGATTACTTCCGCATAAGTCTTACAAGCAGTATCAAAACCGAAAGAAGTTTCAATCATATCGTTCTTCAAGTCTCCATCGATAGTTTTCGGGCTAACCAATTACCTGTACACCGTATTTCTTAGCAGCATAGTATTCAGCCAACACACAAGCATTTGTATTAGAATCATCACCACCAATGATAACCAATGCTTTAATGCCCAGTTCTTTGATAATTTCAAATCCTTTTTCAAATTGGCTTTCAGTTTCCAATTTCGTACGACCTGAACCGATGATATCAAAACCACCTGTATTGCGGTATTCATCGATAATGTCAGCAGTCAATTCCATATAGTTGTGGTCTACCAGACCACCAGGACCTAAAATGAAACCATACAATTTATTATCCGGGTTCAATTTCTTGATACCGTCAAATAAACCGGAGATTACATTGTGCCCACCGGGAGCTTGTCCACCAGAAAGGATGACACCCACGTTCATAGCAGGAAGAGTTACAGCTTCACCAGCTTCGAATGTAATCAACGGCATTCCGTACGTGTTAGGGAACAATGCTTTGATAGCTTCCTGATCGGCTACAGACTGAGTAGCAGCACCTGCTACAGCTTTAACGGCTCCTGATGCCAATGCTTTCGGAAGTTTGGGCTGGTAAGCAGCCCTTGCGATTTGCAATGCACTTTTAGTCATTTTCTTTAATTTTTTATTTAAAGGTGTTAGTAAGTTTCTTCTTAAACTTGAAAAGCGTTGCAAATTTCGCATTTTTCCGTGAATTATAAAAGAGGAAGCACAATTTTATTTACGATTCCTTATTGTTTCCAACCTCCACCAAGCGCTTTATAAAGCTGTACGACGGCTATCAACTCATCACGAATAGCATTACTTAAGCCAATTTGTGCATCAAAGTATCCACGTTGGGCATCCAATACGTCCAGATAGTTAATAACCCCATTAATATATTGGAGCTGTGCCAGATCCATATAGCTCTTAGCCGAACGTTCCAAATTAGCACGAAGTTCGTACACCTCTTTTATCTTGTTAAAATTCACAATTGCGTTACGTGTCTCTTTAAAAGCTGTCAGCACGGATTTCTCATAGTTATGCACCTCACCTTCAAAAGCCGCTTTTTTCGCTTTCAATGCCGCACGGTTCTTTCCCCAACCAAAGATAGGAGTCAACAAAGCCCCTTCCATTACTGCATACGGAGATTTCAACAATTCTGACAATGAAGTACTCTCCGTACCAAAACCACCGGTCAGAGCAAGACGCGGAAACATATTCGTATAGGCTACTCCTACTTTCGCATTGGCAGCGATCAATTTCTGTTCTGCCTGACGGATATCAGGACGACGTTCCAACAAAGTGGAAGGCAAGCCAACCGGAAGTGTTTCCGGAAAATTAAATTCCTGAAGCAAACGGGAACGGGCAATACGGTTAGGATATTCACCTGCAAGAAAAGCAATATCGTTTTCCTTAAGAGAAATCTTACGTTCTAAATCCGGAACTAAAGTAGCCGTACGTGCCAACTCCACTTGTGCCTGACGATAGGAAGTTTCGGAAGTCAATCCTCCGGCAAAACGGATACGTGCCAAACGAACACCTTCTTCACGAGCTTTCAATGTTTGCTTAACTATGTCTAACTCTGTATCCAATGCTACCAATTCATAGTAAGCTTGTGCTACTTCGGCAACAATCGTCATCCGGAGTGCACGTTGCGCCTCTATAGATTGCAGATATTCAGCAATACTGGCCGAACGCGCCCAACGCAGATTTTCCCCCAAAAGGTCGAGTTCCCATGAAACAAGAAATTGGGCTTCAAAAGTGTCTGCTTTCTTAAACGCATCCCCTCCATGATTTTCCAATTCACGTTCAGCTGTTACTTTTCCTTTTATATCCGGAAGCAAAGCTGCAGTAGAGATTCGTTTTTGTGCAGCCATTTCCTTCACACGGGCAGCCGCTATCAACATATCCTTATTATGCTCCAAAGCACGGTCAATAAGGCTACAGAGAGTGGAATCAGCATAAATATCTTTCCAGTCCTGATCTCCGAAACTGACAGAATCCTGATGTTGAGCCAAACTATCAGGTAAATGAAGGTCAGGACGAACGTAGCTTTTCCCTACCTTGCAGGAAGTTAATATTCCTGCAAATAATAAGATAGCCATATATAGTTTCTTTCGTTTCATTATTTCTTATGTTTTAAAATTTTCGACTTTGTTTTATACACCATTACAAAGAAGAAAGGCACGAGAATGATGCCAAATACAATAGCAAATATCATTCCGAAGAATACTCCCGTACCAATCGCCTGGCGGCTTGCCGAACCAGGACCGCTTGCCAATACCATTGGAAGCATACCAAGCACAAATGCAAGCGAAGTCATCAGAATCGGACGAAAACGTAATCTTGCCGCATAAATAGCAGATTGAATCAAATCTTCTCCCTTATCCACCTGCACTTTGGCAAATTCTACAATCAAAATAGCGTTCTTAGCCGCCAATCCCACCAGCATTACTAAGCCTATTTGGAAATAAACATCATTTTCCAATCCACATACCCAGACACCCAAATAGGCACCCAATGCAGCTACCGGCAAAGAAAGCAATACAGCAATAGGTACTGTCCAACTTTCATATTGCGCAGCAAGGAAAAGGAATACAAACAAGAATACCAGTGCCATAACCATACCTGTCTGACCTCCAGCTTGCTTTTCCTGATAAGAAAGTCCGCTCCATTCCAATCCGATATTATCAGGTAGGTGATCGCGGGCAATCTGTTCCATGATCTCCATTGCTTGTCCGGAACTATATCCTGGTGCAGCAGCTCCACGAATTACCGCAGTAGTAAACATATTAAAACGCTTGATACTTCCCGGACCTGTGGTATATGATGCATTGCCTAAAGAAGTCAGCGGTACCATTGCCCCATTAGACGCTTTTACAAAGAATAGATTAATATTATCTTTATGTTCACGGTAAGGAGCTTCCGCCTGGATATATACCTTATATATACGGTTGAACATATTAAAGTCATTCACATACACAGAACCCGTATAAGCTTTCATGGTAGAGAACACATCTGCCAAAGGTACACCCAACATTTTCACCTTATCCCGGTCCACATCAAAATATAGTTGCGGAATTTCTGACTGTAAAGAAGAAGACAATCCTGTCAGTTCTTTATGTTTGGAAGCATAGTACATCAAGGTATCGGTGGCATCTACCAAATTATCAAAAGTCGCTTCTCCACGAGCTTCCAACTGCATCTCAAAACCTCCGGAACTACCCAATCCCGGTATTACCGGTGGAGTAGACAAGTAGACCTTACATTCCGGATATTCTTTGAGGTGTTTCTCTACCGTATCCATAATTTTTTCGATGCTGGTATTCTTCCGTTCTTCCCATGGTTTCAGAATCACAGTCAGTTCAGAACGAGCCTGATTACTACCGACACGCGGACTGCTACCCGTCACATTCTGAATATATTCTATATAAGGATTCTTTTCCAAATAAGCTATGGCACGTTCCGTCACAATACGGGTACGCTCCAATGTAGCGCCTTCCGGCAACTCAAGTTCAATTTTAAAATATCCCTGATCTTCCACCGGCAAGAAACTGGTCGGAATAATACGGTGAATTAATAGGATAGCGATCAGAACCATTCCAAAAGCACTTAATACCCGACGAGGATGCTTTATTGTACGGGTTACGGCAGCTACATACTTATTACTACCAACACCTAGCCATTCATTGATCTTCCGAAAAATAATATTTTTTTTCTTTCCGCTATCCGGCTTCAATATTAACGAACACATCACGGGACTCAGTGTCAAAGCAACCACTGTAGAAATAAGTACGGACACCACGATAGTCACCGTAAACTGACGATACAACTGTCCCGTAATTCCACTCAGGAAACTAACCGGAACGAATACTGCAGCCAACACCAATGAGGTAGCAATCAAAGCGCTGGCAAGTCCGTTCATTGCTTTCTTGGTAGCTTCATAAGGACTTAGATGTTCCGTTTCCATTATATGTTCCACACCTTCCACCACCACAATCGCATCATCCACGACAATACCAATAGCAAGAATCAATCCGAGTAATGTCAATATATTTAACGAGAAACCGAATATTAACATGAATCCGAAAGTACCAATCAACGAGATAGGAACTGCCACAATCGGAATCAACGTTGCACGCCAGCTTTGCAAAGACAGATATACCACCAATACTACCAGCACCAATGCTTCAAACAACGTCTTATATACTTCGTGAATAGATTCAGAGATATAAGTCGTCATATCAAATGGAATCTCATAACTCAATCCTTCCGGAAAGTTCTCGCTAATTTCATCCATAGCCTCTTTTACTCTCTCGGCCACTTCCATTGCGTTAGCACCCGGTAACATATAGATACCAAGTACAGCAGCATTCTCTCCATTGATCCCACTCTCTGTATTATAAGAAGAAGCTTCCAACGACACGCGTGCCACATCTTTTAATCGGATAATAGAACCGTTAGCATTGGCACGTACTACAATATCCTCGAACTGTCCGACAGTGGAAAGACGTCCCTGAGTAGTGATAGGAATAGTAATATCCAATCCTTCCACCGGTTGCTGTCCTAATACACCTGCCGCAGATTCACGGTTCTGATCTTTCAAAGCATTTTGTAAATCCTGTACGGTCAACCCAAAATTTGCCAACTTATCGGGTTGTGCCCATATCTGCATGGCGTAATAACGGCTACCAATATTAGAAACGCGTCCTACTCCCGGGATACGGCGAATCACATCAAGCACATTGATTGTAGCGAAGTTACTCAAATAGATTTCATCAAACTTCGGATCAGTAGAAGTCAGACAGAGCGTCATTAATTGACTAGGAGCCTGTTTTTCTACTGAAATACCATTTTGAATCACTTCTGCCGGAAGACGGGATTCAGCTAGCTTCACACGATTCTGAATCTCAACTGCCGCCAAATCCGGATCAGCAGATACATCAAAAGTAACCGTTGCCGAGAAACCTCCAGAGTTAGAGCTATTTGATTCCATATAAAGCATCCCCGGTGTACCGTTGATTTCCTGCTCAATCGGAGTAGCTACCGCTTGTGACACGGTAAGTGCGCTGGCACCCGGATATGAGGCACTGATTTTCACTACCGGAGGCGTGATCTGCGGATATTGGTCTACCGGAAGCATTGTCAGACCGATAATTCCGACAATCACTATCACAATAGAAATTACAGCCGAGAAAACCGGCCTATCTATAAAAAAAGTAACTTTCATCTCTTATTCTCCTTTTGTGTTATCCTTCATTTCTATCGAAGTATTTCCAGTTTCAGTTGTAGTGTCTTTTACTTTTGTTTCCGGTGTACTGATTCGTACTTTCATTCCCGGTGTCAATTTATGGAAACCTTCCACTACAACCTTCTCTCCTTCCGCCAAACCTCTTTCCACTACTACATTATTTCCGACTTCCGGTCCTAATTCCACGAAACGTTTTTCTACCGCGTCATCTTTACGCAGAGTATAAATATAAGCTCCGCCCTTTTCGATAGTAACAGCTTTCATTGGAACAACAAGGGCTCCTTCGCGAACATCCAGCAACAGCTTTACTTTCGTAAACTGTCCCGGCAATAATACTTGTTTGGGATTAGGCATTTCCGCACGTACGGAGAAAGTACCCGTCTGAGGATCTACCTGAGGTTCAGCAAAATCAACATAACCTTTATGAGGATAAACGGTATTATCTGCTAAAGTAATCGTAATATTCGGTTGCCAGGAACGGGTCGAGTCTTGCTGGCCTAAATTAATATTTCTTTCTTTACTTTTCAGATAATCAAGTGCTGTCATACTGAAATCGACCAGTACGGTATCACTTTTCACAATAGTAGCGAGTAGAGATTTTCCTCCGGGTCCCACCAAGGTACCCAAATCCACATTTCTTTCACTGATATGACCAGACAATGGCGACCGGACAATGGTATATCCCAGTTCCAATTCAGCCTGCGCCAAGTCCGCCTCACTCATGGCGACCGTAGCTTCGGCACTTTCATAAGCAGCTTCAGCATTGTCCAAGTCCAACTGACTTGCAGCATTTTGTTCAAACAATGGACGTATACGCTTCAAATCTCGTTCAGCCTTCAAAGCCTGTGCTTCGTCTTTTTTCAACTGTGCTCTGGCCTTGTCGGCTTTTGCCCGATATTGATCCTGGTTGATTACAAACAAAACCTGATTCTTATTCACATACGTACCCTCTGCAAAAAGCATATTTTCCAGATAACCTTCCACCCGGGCACGTACTTCGACGAACTGTTGGGCACGAATTCGTCCCACATATTCCCCGTATATCTCTACATCATCTTTTACTACCGGTTCAACAATGACTGTCGGCATTTCCGGCGTAGCCTTCTGAGGTCGGGTCAACATCCAATACACGCCCAACACAACTACCGCACAGATTATAGCAGCAATGGTTCTCTTTCTCCTCAGTTTCAATTCATGTTTCGAAAAGAATAATCTCATATCGAATCTTATTATTTAATTTAACTTATGTTTGTTATATCCACATTTATACAATTTGCGTGCCAAAATCACTTTGATCTTTTGTTATCTAATAATCAACCATTTATGTCATTCACATTCTTTCGTGAGAATGGGGAGTTTAGCTGCAAAGTGTAGAATTAATCCACATTTCCGACTTTTGGAACATTTTTTTTAATTCCGATTTCAACAACTAAACAAATTATGCCCTACATTTGTATTTATATATACATCATCAACACTAGACCATGTCCTAATGAAAAAACAAATCTTCTCAACATTAGTTTTATCAATGTGCCTACTATTGCCTTTTTCCTTATATTCTCAGGAGCAACGCAAAAAGGTAGGTGTAGTTTTGAGTGGCGGCGGTGCCAAAGGAATGGCGCATATCAAAGCATTAAAAGTGATCGAAGAAGCGGGTATTCCTATCGATTACATAGCCGGAACTAGTATGGGAGCCATTGTAGGAGGACTCTACGCTATTGGTTATACTCCCGAGCAATTGGACAGTATGGTTCGAAAACAAAACTGGACGTTTCTGTTAAGCGACCGTATCAAACGAAGTGCCATGTCATTGACCGACCGTGAACGGTCGGAAAAGTTCATTGTCTCCATACCTTTCACCAAAAGTCCCAAAGATGCGGCTTCTTCGGGCGGAATTATCAAAGGGCAAAATCTTGCCAATCTATTTTCAGACTTGACTATGGGCTATCATGATTCTATCAACTTTGATAAACTCCCCATCCCTTTCGCTTGTGTAGCAGCAAATGTTGTCAATGGAGAACAAATTATATTCCACAACGGGATCCTGTCAACTGCCATGCGGGCCAGTATGGCTATCCCAGGTGTATTTACACCGGTACGACAAGACAGTATGGTATTGGTGGACGGTGGAATTGTAAATAACTATCCGGCAGATGTTGTAAAAGCTATGGGAGCTGATGTTATCATCGGAGTGGATGTACAAAACGCCTTGAAAAAAGCGGATAAGCTGAACAGTGCTCCTGATATCTTAGGGCAAATCGTAGATATTACCTGCCAATCCAATCATGAAAAGAATGTAGACCTTACCGATACTTACATTCGTGTAAACGTAGACGGTTATTCTTCGGCTAGTTTTACTCCGGCCGCTATTGACACTTTAATGCGAAGAGGAGAAGAAGCAGCTAAAGCACAATGGAATTCCTTACTCGCTTTGAAAAAGAAGATAGGAATATCCGATAATTATGTTCCCAAACGACATGGTCCGTATTCTTCCCTCTCCAATGTACGTACAATTTATGTGACAGACATATCATTCTCCGGTGTAGAAGCTGACGACAAGAAATGGCTAATGAAAAAATGCAACCTGAAAGAAAATAGTAATATTACCACCCAACAGATAGAACAGGCATTATATCAATTAAGAGGAAGCCAATCTTATTCCAGTGCCAGCTATACGTTGACGGACACTCCCGAAGGTTATCACCTCAATTTCCTACTGCAAGCAAAGTATGAAAAAAGAATTAATCTGGGGATCCGTTTCGATTCGGAAGAAATAGCCTCTTTATTAATCAATGGAACGGCAGACCTCAAAACTCATATTCCTTCCCGACTATCTCTTACCGGGCGATTAGGGAAACGGTATGCGGCGCGCATTGACTATACATTAGAGCCTATGCAACAGCGCAACTTCAATTTTTCGTATATGTTTCAGTATAATGACATCAACATATATGAAGAAGGAGAACGCGCCTATAACACTACTTACAAATATCATTTAGCTGAATTTGGCTTCTCGGATGTATGGTATAAGAATTTCCGTTTTGGTCTCGGATTCCGTTTCGAATATTATAAATACAAAGACTTCTTATTTAAGAAGCCGGAATTTATCGGCTTGGATGTAGAATCAGAACACTTCCTTAGCTATTTTGCACAAGTGCACTATAACACATACGATAAAGGATATTTCCCCTCCAAAGGAAGTGATTTCAAAGCCGCCTACTCACTCTATACCGATAATATGGCGCAATACAATGAACAGGCCCCATTTTCCGCACTGAGTGCTTCGTGGGCAAGTGTGATTCCTGCCACCCGCCGTTTTTCTATCATTCCGTCGATCTATGGGCGTGTCCTGATAGGGAAAGGAATTCCTTATCCCCTGAAAAATGCTATCGGTGGTGAAGTATACGGTTTTTATATTCCACAACAGTTGCCTTTTGCCGGCGTAACAAACATGGAATTAATGGAAAATTCTATTATCATTACTTCTCTGAAGTTCAGGCAACGTATGGGAAGTATTCATTACCTCACCCTGACAGGCAACTACGGTTTGACGGACAGTCACTTCTTCGAAATACTGAAAGGCAAACAATTGTTCGGCATCAGCGCAGGTTATGGAATGGATAGCGTTTTCGGTCCTCTGGAAATATCATTGGGATATTCCAATCAGACTGATAAAGGAAGCTGCTTTGTGAATCTGGGATATTATTTCTGATTCCAATCTTTTATAATTTAAACTTTATACTATACAAATTTTTCCCGCTTCTGTAAATTCAGCAGACCGATCATCATCCAGATCAGACTGGAGGAGAAAAGAAATATACGATTTTTGATAAGAATCCCTTCCCATATCATCGGATGAAAATTATCAGGCACACGGAAGGGATTCAGCAAAATATTCCAAAATGAACGTTCTATGCTATTCATATTACTGAAAAACATCAGTACAATGCCAATGATAATCATAAGTACAGCCGTTCCGTTTCCACTCCGGGTAATCGTAGAAAACATAAAAGTCAAATTACCAAAAAAAAAGAACCGGAAACATCAACTGCAAAGACATCTCAAAAGGATTGATTGGATACAGCAATAAGATAGCGATGTACGAAAAGACGATTAGAATAGCAAAAATAACCACGTAAATCATGAGTAACCGTACTCCCCATACTTTATACCGATAGTCAGGAATACCAAAAAGTATTTCCAATATCCGGCTGTCTTCGTCATTTTGAATGCCGAAGACAGCCGGGTAGAATATCAGCAATAAACATGGGAACATGAGTATATTATAGATAAGCCCTTCATTAATTTCTGCCCGGTTCCACGCACTCTGAAACATAAAAAAGGCAAAGAATCCAAATGCCGCTAACAGAAACCAAAAGAACTTTCCGGCAAAAATAATCTTCAAATTATATTTTACCACCTTAGGCAGCAGCTTTATTAATTGATTAAATGTCATATCATTCTTTTCTTTTAATTCATATTCTTCAATAGGCAGAGATAAGCATCTTCCAGATTGGCCTCAACTTCTTCGGCTCCTTCGTATGGTTGCTCAACAGAAAGATAACGAACACGGATAGTATCCCCTTGCTGGATATGATGTATGACCAAAGATTTATCCAATGCCTTTTCAAACTCCGTTTTATCTATATTAAACTGCCATACCTTTCCATTAGCCATTTCCACCATGTCCGCCGGATCACCGAAATATTTCAGTTCACCCTTGTTTATTACCACAACCTGATTACAGGAACTGGATATATCTTCAATGATATGAGTAGAAAAAATGACCACACGATCTTTACTCAATTCCACCAACAGATTACGAAAACGGATACGCTCACGAGGGTCGAGTCCTGCTGTCGGCTCATCTACTACCAGAATACGTGGCAAATGGAGCAAAATCAATGCAATGCCGATCCGCTGTTTCATACCTCCCGAGAAAGAACCGATATTTTCATCTTTCCGCTCATACATATGTACCGCATTCAAAACATACTCTAACCGTTCCTTACGCAAATCCTCATCTATTATTCCTTTCAGTATAGCCTGATAATCAAGAAACTCCCAAGATGTCATATTTTCGTAAGTGCCAAATTCCTGCGGAAGGAATCCTATCAAGCTTTGCAATTCTTCCCTATAGATACGGGTATCCATACCATTAATCCAGATACTGCCATAACTCTGCTCGAATATGCCACAAATCACGCGCATCAAAGTTGACTTTCCGGCTCCGTTCGGTCCCAGGAGTCCGAACATACCTGTCTGAATCTCAAACGAAACTCCACGCAATGCTTTAAAAGGTTTACGTTGTTTTCCAATCAAAGGAACACTCTTTACCATACGGAAGTAAGAGCGGCGAAGTCCGGCAAATCGTCCGGTAACACGTTCTATATTTACATTATGTTCATATAGATACTGTGAGGTAACGTAGATAGCAATACCCGCAAACCACAACAGCCCAATCATTACCACCAAACCGTTATTATCCAGTCGCTTGAACAGTTCGAACAAGATAACAGGAGGAAGTCCCCAGAATATCATACGGTTTACTGCCTTTACTCCCTTACTATTTTCGTAACGATAATATAAATAAGAACGTATTTTTCTCCACAAGTACAAAGCCGATGCATAAATAGCAAACGAAAACAGAAATATCCAAAGTCTATTTTGAATAAAAAAATAAGTAAAATAAACACCGAACGCTAACATACCGAATTGCCACAACACATTGACAAAGTCTTTTAGAGAATGATATTCACGACTCATTCCCAGCCTTTTCCGTATTTGCAGACCACTATGCCATTGACGACTGATACGTCCCGGCCAATCATATATCTTAACCAGATTCCGGACAGATATGTGTATTTCTTCATTCGGATCTATGACTTTCGATTTAGCTCTTCTAAGACTAGTCTGTGTAAAATAAGTCAGTCCTGGTATACCCGCAATCAGTGCTACTAAATAGATAGACTGCCAAAGTATTCCTTCAGCATATAGCCAGATACTGACAACGCCAACTACAAAAAGAACAAAATGGAAAATCCACATTTTACGAGACAAAGAACGATACCACCAAAGCACATTTTCCAATCCCATGCAGACAGTAGGAATCAAAATCAACGTCAATAAGGCAGAGAAAAGAAGTCCACCAATCACTGTAATAGCAAAAGGCGCCCCAATGGCTCCGGCATATTCCGTATCTCCCATGGCCAACGGCAACATAGCGGCGATCGTTGTGATAGAAGTTATCAAAATCGGACGGATACGTGACATTCCGGCAGTCATTAATGCCCGATTCCGGCGATATCCTCTTTTACGTAAAATATTAGCATAGTCTATAAGGATAATTCCGTTATTTACGACTACTCCCAGCAGAATCAAGAACCCCGTCAGCGTATTTGCATTCATCAGGCTATTGCTCGAAAGCAATAACGCCAGCAAAGAGCCGATAGCAGCAAGCGGAATAGTAAAAAGTAATACAAAAGGAGTTACTACAGACTCAAAAACAGAAGCAAGTATCATAAAAATCAAAATGAAGGCTGCCAGAATAAGAAATTTGAAATCTCCAAACTGATCCTCCTCATGGAATACTTGCAAGGCAACGCCTGAAGGTAGATTATAACCGGCAATCAATTGGTCTATATCAGAACGATAACTTCCCAATAATTCCTTTGAGGACTGCACATCTCTTGAGAAATTATAATAAACTTCAAGTTGTTTATCCTGATTGACACGTATGATCCGCGAACGTCCGCGACCATAATTAATAGAGGCTATATCTTCCAGATTGTGCATTCCACCCTTTGCATTTTCTATCCGAACAGCACGCAAATCATCAACTGTCTTTTCTTTTTGAACCTTCTCCTCCGCTTCTTCTTCCGTCTCTGTACTTTTTTTCAAAATTTCATCGCGAATGATAATGTCATAATTATCTTCTCCCACTTTAAAAGTCACTTCAGAAGAAAACTCGTTATTGAGTGCCGTTAATCCCGAAGTTATATTAGCACGATTGATATCATAAGTAGTCAGCAGAATCGGGTCAAAGTTCAGATTTATCTCTGGCTGACGAGGAGTATACGATACATGAGTATGTTGCACAAATTCCTGTTCATCCAGTAGGTAGCGGATTTCCTCAGCTACCATTTGCATCATTTCGAAATCAGAACCTCTGACAACCACTCGTTCATTATTATCACCAATACCCAGTAAACGCATAAAGCCTCCAAGACTACTCAATACCGAATTTTCCTGTCCACCTCCCATAGCATCAGAGACATAGACTTCCGCCCCATTAATGTTCGAGACTTTGGATTGCACATCCGATTTGATGTCCGTAATTTTTCGTTTACCTATCTTTTGATAATCTTTTTGCAAAACGAGCGTAATAGTTGCTTCTTTCTCCCGGACACGGCAGATCAAATCTTTCTTTTCTGGGAAATTCTTCAGACGTTCTTCCAGCACTTTGACTATCTTGTCCGTATTCTCAAGGGTACTTCCGGTAGGCATTACAACACTTATATTAAACCGATCCGAATCCACTTCTTTCATCTGCTGCACATTCAAGGTCAGTGATAATATCAGAGTAGCAAAAAGTAAAATCACCGCTCCGAATATAGTGACTCCCGGATTACGCATACACGTCTTCAGTAAAACCAGATACACTTGTATCGGACGTTGAATAATCGACACCTTCTCATAAACGACACTTCTTCCTTTCTTCTTTTTCAGAATAACATAAGTGACCATAGGAATGAAAAGCAAAGCCACAAACAAGGAAATAGTCAGCGTAGATATAATAGACACCCCGATATGATGCCCTATCAGTTTAATCAGGAAATTATCTGAAAAGACAAACGGCAGGAAAACAGTGACAGTAGTCAACGTAGCTGCTACAATAGAGCGCCACACCTCTTTAGTGCCCTGAGTAACTGAGCGCTCGGGTGTGTAGCCGCTTCCGGATAAACGATAAATATTCTCCAGCACTACAACACTATTATCCAGTAGCATCCCAATGGCAAGTGCCATTCCCACTAATGTAAGGCTATTGATAGTAATGCCGGAAGCATAGAAGAAATTGAAGGCCGTATAAACTGAGATCGGAATTGAAAGTGCGATAAAGAACACCAGCCGCATATTTTTCAAAAAAAGCCAGAGAATGAAAACAGCCAACAATCCACCGACCAATGCCAGGTTAATGATTTGATTGATGTTATTCTCCATCGTTTCAGCCTTATTCTCCTGAACGACTATTTCCAGATCAAGCGGAACTATTTTTTCATTCAGTTTGTCAATCGCATCAGAAACACGGTGGGAAAGCTCTATAAGATTTGCCTGCGAATCATTTATCAATACCACAGAAACAGCCTCTTTCCCATTTACACGACTATAAGTGGTTTCATCTTTCAGATCAAAGAATACGGTTGCCACATCTTTCAACAAGACAGGTCCGGGAGCCACCACAATATTTTCCAGGTCAGATACTTTCGTATACATCGCATTTACGTGAACAAAAATCTTACTATCCGGCTCATTGGCAAAACCGACAAACGTTTTCTCCTGCGTATTCTGTGAAAGCAGATTACTTATCTTTGACGCCGTAAGGTTCAACGCTTTGCACACCTCCGAATGGAGACGTATCTCAATCGCTTTTTGCCGTCCGCCATATATATTGACAGATGCCACACCATCTATGTTCTCCAAATCGGAAAGAATATTATCCTCCACTAAGTTCCTGACACGGTCTGTCCCTCCCGAACCCCGTACCTGAAGTACCATAAAGTTATTGTTCATCTGTGCAATATCAACTTTCTGTACCTGCACAGTAAAACCACTGGGAAAAGATGCTGCCACTTCATTCACCTTTTCCTGCAACTTAAGAGCAGTCATCTTGAAATTGACATTCTTCTTAAAATCAATTTGTATGTTCGATTGCCTCCTGTCTATATAAGATTGCAGTTTGTCTACTCCTCCTATCGTACTGACAGCTCCTTCAAGCGGAATTATCACTTCCGACTCCACATACGAAGGGTCCATATCCTGCTGCGACGACACTTGGATAAACAATACCGGAAGCTCTGCATTAGGCAGCAACTCTACCGGAAGCTGTTTGTAGGACACATAGCCCAAAAGACTAAGTGCAATAAACAGCATACAGATCGTAATTCTCCTATTTAGTAAAAAGTTCATCTTCAGCTTTTTTTAGTTCGGTGATTTATACGCCTTTTTATCTTTTCAAGGACATAATATACACATGGGATAACCATCAAACTCATCAAAGTAGAAGTTATCAGTCCTCCAATCACAGCAATAGCCATTGGCGAACGAAGTGAAGCACCTTCACCAAATCCGAATGTCATTGGAAGCATAGCCAGAATCGTAGTCAACGTAGTCATTATGATAGGACGGATACGTTGCTGTCCTGCTTCTACAATGGCGTCAGTCAACTCCATTCCTGCCTGGCTAAGTTGGTTGATACGGTCTACCAGAATAATAGAGTTATTAACGGCAATACCTCCCAACATCACGATACCGATAACTCCCATCATATTAATCGTGGTTCCAGTAATGAAGAAAAGCAAGATAGCACCCACCACAGCCAGCGGAATAGTCAGCAGAATCGTAAAAGGATGTAACAACGATTCAAACTGTGAAGCCATGACCATATAAACAAGTACAACAGAAAGCAATAAAGCAAACAATAAGCTATGCATAGACTCCTGCCGTTTTTCTTCTTCTCCGGTCACTGTGATACTATAATTAGCAGGCAAATCAATATCTTTAACAGCCAAACACACTTCTGCCGTCACTTTATCAAGTGATTTGCCAGTGTCCATATTAGCCATTATTTTACCTATACGGCTCTGATTGCGACGTAGAATCTCTTTAGGTGCCTGCCCATGAGTAATACTAGCGATCTCGTCCAACAAAAACTCTTGTGTACCACTTCTGATAACAAGTGATCCGAGAGCTCCTAAAGATATATCCGGTACTTTAATCACGATATCACGCATCTCACCGCGATACTCCATTTTACCGGCTTCCTTACCACTCAACTGTTGTTTCAACTGTTCAATCACTGTAGCAACACTCAGATTATTGATCCCGGCTATGGTACGGTCTATTGAAATCACGACTTCCGGAGCACCGTCTTCAATAGAAGTTACAACGTCATACACCCCATCCACTTCCTGCATTCTTTCCTTTACTTCTCCGGTAATCTTCTCTATTTCGTCCAACTCCTCTCCTTTCACTTCCACTACAATAGGAGCTCCTTCACTACCCAACAGAGAACTCAAAGAATTTTCATCCTGACGGATAGATAATTCCAGACCAACGGGATTCTTCGCTTCTTCAAGGAACCGGGCAATTACATTTTCTGGAGAAAGAATACACTCCGGAGAAAGAATAATTTTCATCATCGCCGTATTTTCTCCTTCAAATATGGCATTTTCCGAACCGCTTCCCTCTCCGACATGACTATATATCGTACACAGAGAATCGCCTCCGACAATAGTATATAATAAATCTTCGAGATTACCCACAGCCGCAGCAGTACGTTCCATTTGCGTACCTTCAGGCATTTTCACAACAGCAGTAAAAGCCTTACTTTCCGCCCTCGGCATAAACTCCGTACCAATGAACGGAGTCAGCAAACCTGTAACTACAAGTAATAACACTGCCATACCAATTACCCACCAACGATGTCGAACCAACTTGCGAAGTATCTTGCTATATCTAGTAATACGGATTGATTTCACTTCTTCCATTTTTACTTTCTTGCCGGAAAGTTGAGTATATAACATCGGAATCACTAGGATAGCAACAAACAAGGAAGATACAAGTGAGAAAGTAACTGTCCAAGCCTGATCTTTAAACAGTTCACCCGAAGCTCCATGAAGATAAACAATCGGAAGAAATACCACAATAGTCGTCAAAGTAGAAGCAATAACCGCATTTGCCACCTCCGCAGTTCCGGTAACCACTGCCTCCTTAACACTCACTCCTTTTTCCTGATTCCGGAAAATACTTTCTATAACTACAATGGCATTATCTACCAGCATACCCGCTCCGAGAGCCAACCCTCCCAAAGTCATAATATTCAGCGTAAGCCCATTGAAAAACATCAAATTGAAAGTTGCTACAATAGAGATTGGAATAGAAAGACTGACAATCAACGTTGTTCCCATTCGACGAAGGAATACAAACAATACAATGACAGCAAGGACAATACCCAATATAGCACTGCTTTTCACTTCACCGATAGCACTTTTTATAAAAGTCCCCTGATTGGAGATTACCTGAAAATGATAGCCGGGCAAAGCATCTTCTATCACTGCCAACCGACTAGTTACTTCGTCTACCACCTTCACCGTATTGAAACGCATTTCCTTATAAATAGACAAACCGATACTACGTTTTCCATTAATACGTACAATGTTTTCGGGACGTGCATTCACAAACTGCACAGTAGCTACTTCTTTCAAAAAGACGGGAGCCTTGTTGACATCTGTCACAGTTTCAGAAGAACTATTCCCTGAAGTCTCCTGCTGTACCGGTTTATATCCGACGATCAAATTTTCAAAATCGGCTTCTGTGGAAAACAGACTCGAACTTTTCACTAAATACTGCAATCCCAATTCACTTACCCGTCCTCCGGATATGCTCTGATTATTAGACTCAATACGCGAAGCGATATCCTCTATCTTTAATTGGAAAGCATTTAATTTATAAGGATCAGTCTGAACGGTAAGGGTAGTCACTTCCTCTCCCGAAAGAGTCACTTCGGCAACACCTTCCAGGCGAATCAGCTCGTTACGGATATAACTTTCCGCAATCCTTCGCAATTCCGCCATATCCGTAATATTCTGATGAGACATCCCCACCAGGACAACTGGCGACAGATTCGCGTCGTGTTGCGTTATTTTTAGTTCCGTAATCTCCTTATTCTGGGCAAACGGATTCATAGCTTTCTGCAAATCGAGAAAAGCTTCATCCATATCCTTTGTCCAAGTATATTCTACGGTAATCCGTGCCGTTCCCGCTTTAATCACCGAAGACACCTGTGTAACGTCACTCTGCCGAATGGCCATGGATTCCATGTTTTTCACAAATTGTTTTTCGATCTCTTCAGGAGGACGTTCTCCTACCTTTAGTTCGATAAACAAGCGGGGATTATTCAGATCAGGCAATAAGTCGACACTCAACTGATCGTATGACACCTTTCCCAACAATAAGAGGGCAAATACAATCATACAAATTGTAACCGGATTGCCTACTGCAAATTTGACTATATTCTTCATAAGTATTTCCTATTTTCAAAAGGCACGTTTATTCGTCATACGAATAATTTACTTTTGAATTTTTACTTTAGCATCTTCCTTCAATGTTTCAAACCCCTTCACTACCAGATTGTCATTTACTTTGAGTCCGGATATGATTTCAATGTTATATTCATCCTCTAAGCCTGTTTCTAAATTACGTATCTTTGCGGTATTCTTCTCAACGACATATACATATTTGCGACGACGGTTCGACAGAATCACGTCCTTGGGGATAATAATGGAGCTGTCTGCTCTGTCTACCACAATATCTGCTTTAGCAAACATACCCGGACGCAATTTTAGTTGATTGTTATCAACTAAAACCTTTCCTTTATAGGTACGCGTTTCCGAACTGATTGCGGGAGATAATTCGCTGATTTTCCCTCTCAAAGTATCACCCGGTATGGTGTAATGAGTAATATATACCGGTTGTGCTTCCTTGACATAGCGGATGCTGCTCTCTGGCAGATTGATATCCATATACATTTTATCATAAGCCATTAGACTTACTACCGGCTTACCCTGCTCTACCCTGATATCAGTTGTATAATGGGGCAGGTCAACAATCACACCATCAAACGGAGCTTTTACCTTCATTTTCTCCAAATTGAGTTGTGCGTTTTCATAATCATAACGGGCATTCGTCACCTTAACTTCCGTATTCCGCATCTCACTCATCGTCACCCCTCCCTTTTCATAAAGCGCTTTTTGTTTCGATTGCTCCTGTTCGGCTATTTCGAGACTGAGCTTTTTAGCGTCGATAGCAATGCCGTTTTCATATTCTTTGTCTTCCAACCGGACAATTATCGTACCTTTACTCACCCTATCTCCCATTTTGAAAGTTTTTCCTGTCTTCGGATTAATTTGAAGTTTATAAAAGCCGCTCATTTCAGAGTTCAGAGACACCCCATAAGTAGGCTGTACTGTTCCTGTTGTATTTATCAGTTTACTGATCGAACCTTTTTTCAGTTCGACAACAGATACCGGAGTAGCAATGTTATTGGGTGCGTTTTGTGGTCTGTCACCACAGCTTGTCAAGCCTATAGTTGCTAATAAAGAAAATGCTATTAAAATGTGATACTGTTTCATGGTCTGCTTATTTTTTATCGATTATATCTTTCATCGGAACAATAGGAATATTCTTGTCGAAGTCATACAATGAAAGAATTTTAAGATTAAGTAATTCTATTCTGTAGTTGATTAATGCTTGCGTATAAGTGATTTTCTTATTTGAAAGTTGTGTCTGGAACTGACTCATTTCCATACCGGTAATATCGCCTTCCCGATAACGTGTCTGGTTCAGATCATAAGTTAATTGAGCATTTTGCACATTCTGCTCGGCAATTTTGATCTGAGTACGGAGATTCTCAAGACTACGCCATACCTGACGGATATTCAGTTCAATATCTACCTTTTCTTCATGAAATTCAAGTTCATTAATTTGTTGTGCAACCTTTTGTGCTTTGATTCGTGCTCTCTTTTCCCCCCAATCGAATATAGGAACAGTAAAACTGATAGAAACACGTGGATTTTGTGTCGGATTATTAAACATTTTATTCAAATGACGGTTATCTCCCATTAATCCGAATGACAAAGAGATATCCCCTTTGAACTCATTCAATGCTTTCGTCTTAATCATTTCAAACTCAAGTTCTTTACTTTCTATTTCACGCTGACGAAGTTCCAACCGTGAGCCTAATCCATGTGTGATAGCTTGTTCCAAATCTACTTGAATAGGTTTAATATCAACTTCGGCAAATACTAAAATATCCTCATCCAATCTCATTCCAAGTGTTTGTTTCAACTTATCTTTCGCATTTTCCAAACTCACCTTACTCTCGTCTACCGACGAACGAGCTGTCGCTAGATTCAACTCAGCCTGAAAAAGTTCGTCTTTGGCTGCTAAATCCGCTTCTACCTTATTTTTTATAATATCATAGCTTTGCTGGGCATTGATTAGTTCCTCACGGCTGATTTCCAAATTACTTTGCGCCATATAAACAGCATAAAATTGGTCTGTTATACTTTTTTCCGTATTCAACCGCTGCAGAGCATAACTAATATCAGCATTTTCATAATCATATTCAATCTGTTTCAATTCCATTTTCCGCTTGTTGTAAGTGAAGATAGGTTGAGTCAATTGCAAATAGAGGTCATTGCTGAATGCCCGGTCGCTGGTTTTATTCCCTTCCAAAATGGAATTATTGTCTTGCCAACCGAACTTGTTGATTAACGAAATCGTACCGTCCGTCCATAAGATGGGTTGCTCAATTTGAAAAGTCCCACTACTGTTGAGCGTTTCATTAGTATACCATTGCGACAGCCGGTTATCGAAACGCCTGTTTTTGTTATAATCTAACGGATTCAGGTTTAACGAGAACCGCGATTTCAACGAAGCCTTCTGAGCAATCAGGTTCTGTTTATACCTTTCCAAATTCATATAGGAACGGCGGAGAGAAGGACTGTTTTCCTGCGCAATTTCCATAGCCTTGTCAATCGTTAAGGGAATTTGCCCTTGCGAGGGTAATGTAATTCCCATGAAAACAACAATTGCCAGTAGCATTCTTTTTAATAGTAGTAAGTCAATTTGCATATAGTTTGCTGTTTTAATTAATATCGTTTCACTATTTTCACTGCGTCGGCTGTTACAGACCGCAGTTTACATTCATCTGTCAGTACCACCCGGATCGTATCTGAGTCAAAGTAGTAACTACCCAGTTGTTCCCACCCCTCATTTGCTTTTCTCAGGTTAACATAGGCATCTTCTACCTCACTGCCATACTTTACTTTAAAATGATATTCCCCCTGAAGATTATTGTTCCAACGAAGTTCATCATCCTTGAATACATGATAATACAAGTCATACTGACCGACTTCCGGTACAGGTACTTTCCATGTAGCAGTCTGGCTGCCGTCCCCACTTTTAATCACAAAAGCCGAACGAATATATTTTCCATAATATCTGTCATTGGTAGTAGCCGTCCATTGTAAAGGCGGACGCCACCAGGATATACCCGAATATTTAAAAGGTGTTTCCTCCACTTCGTCCAACCACTTAGGCAAGAGCCCCACAATGGGAGGAGCGGAAAGAATAAAAAGAGTAGAATCTTCATTATCCACAATAATTTCCCCCGGCAAATCGAACGAAGATTCCGGCAATATATAAATACTGTCTTTGACTATTTTGTTTCGTTCCTGTTTGACATTATTTATGTCTTGACTAATTATATTCGGAAGATTCCCCGAAACCATAGTATTAATCTCAACATTACGGATCTGATCTTCCCAAACCGAAACAAATTCCTTACTGGTATGAGCAGGCATCTCTATTTTTGTTTTGGCTCTGGGGTCTTCCAAAGGCTGATACCACCAACCGTCTTTACGAATATCCATGTGAATAATCCCATCATAATCCGAATTATTACTTATCAGCATTTTCAATACAAAAAATTCTTCTCCACCCTTATTGGTAATTTTAGTCAATGTTGGTTCCCCTAACGAGTAAAAAGGAAGAGGTGTTGTTTTTTCCCATTCTCCCAACAATGAACGAATATCTGTCCGACTTATCTCTCCCAATGTGTCGAGCATATTTTCAAACTTTATATTCAAAAAAGTATTACGTTTCAGCAATGAATATAATGAGTCCCTAAAGGCTTCTACGCCCATATTTATTTCTGCCCTGGCAAAAAGACGGCTTGCTTCCTGTCCGACGATATTATTCTGCAAGTTGCGCAGTTCCATATCGACCAGCAATTCTTTAAATGTACGCTTCTCCAGCAACAGAACAGCCTTTTCATTATTACTAATACCATTAATCTGACGCTCCCAACCTCCATTCTCTGATTTTTTTTTGCAAATACAACTCAATCACCCGGTTGGCAACAGGCCATTCCGAAGAAAAAATATTATACCGGAAATTATAGATTTGTGGAAAAAGAAAATAAGGATTTGCCTCTGACGAAAGATTACCTTTTCCTCTGCTACCGGATGAAAAATTATAATTTCCTTCCGTTTGCGCAAATCTCCAGATAAAATTATTGAACGTACGCATCTGTGCTTCCTGCAAACTGATTTCATTCCTGTCTCCATATCTCGACCAACGTATATGGTTTTGAACCTGTTTCTTCATATCCATATCATCAAACAATGCCCCTTTTTCCGGAAATAAGACCATTTCCGGTTGCACGGTTTCCTGTGCTTGCGACCAAGCACGTTCATAACCCACAAATTGTATTGGTACTTCTATCAACGAAAACCGTTTGAAAGGATAATCCAATTTATAGTTTCGAGCCAGTTGGTCTTTAACATTACGTATTAATGAAGGGATCGTATCGTGGATAGAATCCAAAGCTGCCGAAAAGAAGTCATGTCCTTTCAGATGCCAGATACTATATAGGATGCTGTCTGCAGATATACTTTTCTGCTGATAATCTCCTATGGCCAGTGATATTGTTTGAGACGGAAAATCTCCCTTAAACGTATAAACCCCATGTTCATCGCTCTTACCTTCGCCTTGGGAAAGCGGAACCAACCCTGCTAGAGGCTTCACTTTCAAATGGTAATTGCTGAAATAAGTTTGTTGCCAGTCCGGATTTTCATCACTATAACCAGTTCCGGCACGAGGATACCAATATGTTTCGGGAGTAAGCAATAAATAATCCTTTGTCTGGAAACAGTATTGTTTATCAATATTGAACAGAAATTTCTTTTTAGAAGCCTGTAACACTTCCGGAGGAATATCCAGATAACAAAACGAATTATCTATTTGTCCATCATACTTAAATGTCACTGAGGCAGTGTCTCCCTTTGCCAGATTCGTACCGAAATCCACTAATACGATTTGCTTGTCACGCTTGAATTTAAGTGGTTGTCCATCCGAATCAACGGAACGTACGGTCAGCCCCGGATTCAGGCAAAACGTAAATACGGCAGACGAGTCCAAAGCTACCCCCCTCATGGTTACTTCGGATAGAAAGTCATCAAGACGTTGTTCTACCGAAAAATCATATTGATGAATAAACAGCTTCGGAGTAGCGACATATTGGTTGTTAACACGTGTATATGCAGCCCGTATATCGCCCTGATACAAAATGGAATGCACATGCCAATATCCGCAAGCTAAACTCAGCAAGAGTGTACACACAGAAAGAAAGACCCATGGATAATTGCTACGCGACGAGTGAGGCAGACGCCGGAATAGAGAGATAGTGAAAAAGACAAATGCCAGGCCGGCGAGAAAATAGATAGCCCGGTGATTCAAAATTACTTCCCAATTGGAAAATCCAACAATAGTAGATTTTACTAATGGGAGACTATACGCCATATAATCGAAAAGGTAATAAAACTTATCCTCAATATAAAAAATCAGTCAATCCGATATACCCCAACAGAATAACAAAAGTGAGTGCCTGATTCTTCAGCACCAACATCAGAAAGATAGACAGGCCAATAATAAAAACGAGCGTAGGTACACTAATCAGCAGAAAATATAATAAATAAGCTATCCAGTCCACTTCTCCCACTGTCAGATTGAATGCCATTGTAATGCCCATAATAATAAGATTGAGCAGCAGAAAAACACGCAGATTCCCCCAGATCTTACCAATCACGTACTCGGCATTACTTAACGGACGGACATAAAAGACTTCCGACGTATCCAGTTTCTTGTCCCTTTTCAGAAAATCAGAGGCAAGAAAAATAGCAATGACAGCCTGTCCTGTATTCAGCAATAGCAGAATTAGATAAGGTATATTCGACGGAATGGACATAGCAATCCAAAATCCGTAAGTATCCTCCGATACAAATAGGAGAAAATTAAAAAGAGTAGTGATACCTATGGCGAGCACTGTAAACACCCGGAAGAACCAACTTCTTATTAATAACTTGCTTTCATACTTTGCTACCGATTGTATATTAGATAAAAAGGTCATATCAGCATATCGTGTTTAGTCGTTTGTCCAAAGGTTTAATTGATTCTCCATATAATATACATAGGCGTGTTCAAGATTAGGAGGAAATGGCTCCGCTTCGTATCCTTCTACTTTATCGGCAACCACCTGTACCTCCCAAGCTGTCCCTGAGGGAATAGTAGATATGACCGGATATTTTTTATCAATCTCATGCAATTGATCGCCACCAGCTCTGATCCTCCACACCTTGCCTTCGGCTTTCTTCAACATATCTTGCGGAGACCCATAGAAAGAAACTTCCCCCCGGTTCATCAACGCCATATTGTTACAAGTACTGGAGATATCTCCTACAATATGGGTAGATAAAATAATAGTGACGTCATTTTCACTAACTTCGGAAAGAAGGTTACGGAAACGAATACGTTCTTCGGGGTCAAGCCCGGTAGTAGGTTCATCTACAATAATTACTTTAGGATGATGTATCAATGCCTGCGCAATTCCCAACCGACGCTTCATACCTCCTGATAATTTGTTAGCATACCGCTCACGTACATCAAACAATCCTACATTTTCGAGCATTTCATCCACAGCCTGCTTTCTTTGCCTGTTTTGAGTCATTCCCGACAGACGGCTGCATAGTCCAAAAAACTCATACGTTTTTATA
>ENA-OQCB01000133-OQCB01000133.1-human-gut-metagenome-genome-assembly--contig:-NODE-133-length-35017-cov-6.378246_pt1 | contig 35017 bp, 21 predicted proteins | sample MGYA00242493_ERZ504568 | MGnify/ENA primary metagenome ERZ504568 (study PRJEB26092, sample SAMD00036229) | human gut metagenome | host: Homo sapiens | study: EMG produced TPA metagenomics assembly of...
TGCGCTTGCTATGCTTCTTTATATAATGCCAATCTCCTGCTTAAGTACAGGAGCTTTGTCTTTTCTTCTAAGTATAAGCACTACAGATATAAAGGTTTTCGAGTCTATATAGCAAATATTTTACTTTAATACTCTTATTGACGATCGGCAATGTCCAGCATCCCCTTTACTTTCCCAAATGGTGCCACAGCAAAGCTTGTCCATATCTTTCGGGAAGATGATTTCGTAACCGGCTTTTGCAACAAGGACACCATTTATTTACCAATGGCTGCTCTACGGGAGACTTCTTTGCCAGACCCATAGCCTGGTTGATGCAGCTGGGGAAGTAGACGACTTTGTAGTTACGAGTTACAGAGCTACGAGCTACAAGTGCTGCGCTATTATGCTGCATAGTGCTTGTAGCTTGTAACTCCGTAGCTTGTAACTGATAACTTTTCGGCATAGCCGGCGTCCATAGAGGTATGCCTAATGCATTGTGCAGCCCCTTGGTAATGCCGCTCATCGCCTTTGTCCCTAATAGTGAATGTCCGAAGTTGGCTAAGGACAATACGGGACGCAGTGCACTCTTGACACCAGCGAAATGATTGGCGACAAAGTCTCCGGCTTTGTATCCCAGACTGCCTTTGGGTAATGCTTCCTGGCGGATTATATGGGTAAGGTCGCCCGTATTGATACCCATCGGGCACGACATGGAGCAGAGGCCGTCTCCGGCACAAGTCTGGTTGCCGGGATAGCGGTATTGTTTTTCGAGCAGTGCAAGGCGTGTCGGGTCCTCGCCGCTTTGTTTCAGCCGGGATATTTCGCGCTGCAACACGATACGCTGGCGCGAGGAAAGGGTAAAGCCGCAGGAGAGACAGTTGACTTCGCAGAAACCGCACTCGATGCATTTGTCAGCTACGAGTGACGTAGCTTGTCTCTTGTCACTCATCACTAATAAAGGCAGCGGCTTGAAGTTCTTGATATGGCATTGCGGGTCATCATTGAAAATGACACCGGGGTTTAGCAATCCTTGTGGGTCAAACAGCTCTTTGACGGCTTTCATGGCTTTGTAGGCGTCATCTCCCCATTCATGGCAGACAAAGGGAGCCATATTCCGGCCCGTGCCATGCTCGGCTTTCAGGGAACCGTCATATTTATCTACTACCAAGGTCTTGATGTCATTCATCAAGTCTTCGTAGCGTTTCACTTCCGCTTGGGTACTGAAGGACTGGTTGATGATGAAGTGGTAGTTGCCTTCGAGAGCATGGCCGTAGATGCAGGCGTCATTATATCCGTGGCGGGCTATGAGCTGTTGCAGTTCTGCCGTTGCCTCCGGAAGGTCTTCAATGTGGAAGGCGATGTCTTCGATGAGGCAAGTGGTTCCCGGCTGGCGCGTACCTCCCACAGAGGGGAAGATGCCGGAACGGATGGCCCAGTATTTGGAATATTCCTCCGGACGGTCGGTGAAGCGTACCGGAATATAGGTGGTGAAGGCTTGCAGGCAAGCTTCAATGGCAGATATGTTCTGTTGCAGTTCTTCCGGGGTACGGGCTTTGGTTTCGGTCAGCACTGCTGTCAACCCGGTTTCGTCGCCGGGCTCCACGCCGGGGAGGGCAGAGGAGGCAACTTCGCCTTTGTATTTTAGGAATACGGGGTCGTTGACGGAAGAAAGGCTCTTATAGTCTAGCATTTCAGCCCCTTTTACTGTCCATTCGCCGGTTTCGTCGACCAGCTTCTTCATGGCTACCACAGCGCGGCTCGCTTCTTTGATGGTCTTGAAGTAGAGCATAGCGCTGGCCTTGTAGGGATAATCATATTCAGTCTTCATCGTCACTTCCGAAAGGAACGCCAGTGTACCTTCGGAACCTACCATGAGGTGGGCAATGATTTCGAATGGGTCGTCGAAACGGACGAAGGGCAACAGATTGAGCCCGGTTACATTTTTGATGGAATATTTGTAACGGATGCGTTCGGCCAGTTTTTCGTTGGTACGTATTTCATCGCGCAGTTCGCAGATGCGGCGAATGAAGTCACGGTGACTCACTTCGAAGGAGGCGCGGCTGACGGGATTTCCGGTATCCAGCAGGGTACCGTCCATCAGGATAATACGGGCGGAAATAAGCACCTTGTCGCTATTGGCGTGCGTACCGCAGTTCATGCCGGAAGCATTGTTCATGACAATACCGCCTACCATGGCGCTTTTCACCGAGGCGGGATCCGGTGCAAACTTACGGCCGTAGGGAGCCAACAGTTCGTTCACACGTTGTCCGATGATGCCCGGTTGGAGGGTTATCTGTTCGTAGTCGGCGGATATGCTGTATTTTTCCCAATTCTTGCCGGCTACGATGAGGATGGAGTCGCTAATGGCTTGACCCGACAAACTGGTCCCTGCCGCTCGGAAGGTGACGGGCAGCCCGTGGCGGCTCGCCAGTTTCAACAGTTGTGAAACTTCATCTTCGTCTTTCGAACGGATTACAATCTGGGGAATCAGTCGGTAAAAACCGGCATCCGTACCCCAAGCCAGCCGGCGAAGTTCGTCGGTGTAAATCCTTTCCTGCGGAATGAATTGTTTTGCTTCCTGCAGGAAAGCCATGTAACTATGCTCTTTCATGTTCTCTTTTTTTATTGCATCACTTCGCTTCAAAGTGCTCTGTAAACGTGTCTTACGAGGGGGTACATTCAGTCGTATACTGAATATATTTAAGTATACGACTGAATGTGGTTCTGTATACGACTGAAATAGTCTCCGTATCAGGCTCTTTTCCCTTCCTTATTTATCTGTAAATTTATTTATATAAATAATACTTTTTCGACAACTTACGGAAGTCTTCGGCATCTTTATACCAGTAGTCGCGTATGTCCTCCCAACGGTTCCGTTTCGAGAAGCGCTCGCGTATCTGCCGCGAACCGCTTACTTTGTCGAACATGTTGAAACGCCCCTTGTCGGCATGGTCAAACACGGCACGGTCAGGATAGAGGGCGGCGACTTCCTGCATGACCAGGAATTGCAGGTCGCTCAACGGTGCTTTGCCGAAATCCATGATGTGCACTTGCACACCTTGCAGCAACTCGCCTTTGCCTACGCTATAGAACGGCTTCAGGTACATCGGTCTGAAGATGACCCCCGGTACGTTCAGACGGTTCAGGTTTCCGGCCAGCTTTTCCGCTTCCATCCATGGTGCGGCAAACATCTGGAACGGAATGGTATACCCCACGCCGATAGACATATATCCCAGTTCGCCCAGAATGCCGCTGACGGGGTAGAAGAATGCAGAATAAGGATGTGGAATGTGTGGAGAGGAGGGAACCCATTGCAGTCCGGTTTGGGTATAATCCATCTTGCGTTTCCAGCCTTTCATCTTCACTACGTGGAGATTGCATTGTTCCCCATCCTTCAACATCTTCTCGCCATTGAGCATCAGTGCCAGCTCACCGCAAGTGAGGGCGTAAAGGTACGGAATTTTAAACTGGCTTACAAAAGAAATGCAATCATCTTCAACCAAGTTGCCTTCAATCTTCAATCCGCCTACGGGATTGGGCCGGTCCAGCACAATGAATTCCTTGCCGTTTTCGGCAGCGGCTTCCATGGCCAGTCCCATGGTGCTGATGTAGGTAAAGGAACGGCAACCGATGTCTTGGATATCATACACTAATACATCCACATCTTTCAGCATGTCCGGCGTGGCCTTGCGGGTCTTTCCGTAAAGCGAATAGACGGGCAGTCCGGTAGTCGCGTCTTTGATGTCCGTCACATGGTCGCCTGCGTGCACATCGCCGCGCACGCCATGTTCGGGGCCGTAGAGTGCCACAAGGTTCACGTTGGGCGCCTCGTGCAGGATGTCAATGGTGGACCTCATCCGGTTGTCCACCCCCGTCGGGTTGGTAATCAATCCTACACGCTTACCTTCCAGGCATCGGAAATTCTGTTCTTTCAGTACCTCGATACCGGTCTTTATTCTGATCTTCTGTGCTTGCATCGCACCTCCGCAAAGGAGGCAGAGCAAGGATATAATAATAGTCCTCTTCATAACCAATCACTAAATATTACTCACAAAACATTAATCATTAACCATTAATCATTTTTTTCCATATTCCGGGTCTATCCTTCTGTCTGCAAAAATGGTGACAACAACCGTGGCGAAACAGCATATCATTACCAACCAGAAGAAGTCCGTATATCCGATAGCCTCCTGGATATATCCCGCAAACATACCTGGTATCATCATGCTTAGTGCCATGAATGCGGTACAGATGGCATAGTGGGATGTTTTGAATTCACCTTCGGAGAAGTACATCATGTAGAGCATGTAGGCCGTGAAACCGAAGCCGTAGCCAAATTGCTCGATGGCGATGGCGGTTGAGATAGCAAACAGATTGTCGGGCTGGGCAATGGCAAGATAGACAAACGTCAGGCATGGCAGAGTCATGCATCCTGCCATCCACCAGATGGATTTTTTCAAGCCAATGCGTGATGCGAACAATCCTCCGAGGATACCGCCCAGGGTGAGGAATATGACTCCGATGGTGCCGTATACGATACCTACTTCTGCTGTCGATAGTTCCAGACCTCCCGATTCTTTGGAGGCAACCAGGAAAGGCATACACATTTTGATGAGGAATGCTTCAGGCAGGCGGTACAGCAACATGAACACGATGGCCAGCAATGCGCCCGGTTTGGTAAAATAGGTGGCGAATGTTCGTCCGAATTCTCTGAATATAGCTCCTGCAGTGGCGGCATCGGCAGCCAGTGTTGACTTATCTGAGGTGGGTTTGGGGACTGCAAAGAGGTGATAGAACGTCACCAGGCTGAACAGAACGGCTGTAACCAGCATCGTGATGGTCCATGACAGCGGAATGTTTTCGGTTCTCAGTTCGATGGCGCCGGCAATGGCTACGAGCACGCCTTGTCCGAAGATAGAGGCGAGCCGGTAAAACGTGCTTCGGATGCCAACGAAGGCTGCCTGGTCACTCTGTTTCAGTGCCAGCATGTAGAAGCCGTCGGCGGCAATGTCGTGTGTGGCAGAGGCAAAAGCCGTGATGATGAACAGCATCAGCGTGATGCTGAACATGCTGATGGGGGTTGTTCCGGCCGCCATAGTCGCCTCGTCCGGCCGTGGAATGGACAGCGTCAGCAGGATGAATGCCACAGACATCAGAATCTGCATGGAAAGGGTCCACCATCTTTTGGTCTTGATGATGTCGACAAACGGGCTCCAGAAGGGTTTGATAGTCCATGGCAGATAGAGCAGGCTTGTGAACAAGGCCATTTCTCCGTTCGGTACGCCCATTTTGGTAAACATCATCACGGAGATGTTGTTTACGATAAAATATGGAATGCCTTGTGCAAAGTACAAGGTGGGTACCCATGCCCATGGCGATATGTTTTTTGTATGGTTCATGATATTGATTTATTGTGTTCTATTCGATTATTCATACAGCTTGTCAATGCTGGCACCTATATAGTAGTGCAGCAGTATTGCATCATACTTATACCCTTGCTCGCCCATCACGGCTGCACCTATTTGGCAAAGTCCCACACCATGCCCCCAACCGGCGCCGGTGAGGATGAAGCGTCCGGGAATGCCTTCGGCGGACAACTCCTCTTTGTCTACCACGAAGGCAGAGCTGTAGAGGTGTGAAGTAGAGAGCGTACGGCGAATTTCCAGCTCCTTGCCGATGGTGAGCGTGCGCTTGGTTCCCACAATCTTCAGTTTCCAGAGACGTCCGCTGGTTCCGCGGGCTATGGGAATAAGATCGATGATTTGTCCGTAGTCGATGCCCGAACGTTTCAGAATGAGGGCTGAAAGCTCTTCCTGGGTATATTCCACTTTCCAGCGATAGAAGTCCGTAGTCTCCTGGTCATAGTTATTGAGTACCTGCGAGAGGATTTTCTTGTCGGTGGTGTTGCAGAATGCTTCGGGGGAGGTACGAATCCAGCGGTCCGCTTCGACTTCCTGCGTCAAATCGGGCAGTGTGGCGTGCGTTTTGCTGTCTCGTTGTTGGGCAGATAGGGATATTTGATGTCTTCCCAGCAGTATTGGAACTCCTCGAAGCACCGCCGCAGCATTTGGAGAAACGGGCGTCGCAAATCTTACCATCAGATGTCAGTACCTGGCCGCGGGTAGCAGAGATGGCTTGTTTCACAATATCGGTAGAGGCACGTGTAATGCCCTGGTAGCGTTGACAATGGTCGTCGGCGCATACATCGAAACGTGTGTGGTCTTCTCGGTCGTACCAGCGAATCAGCTCTTCGTCGGTCTGCGTAAAGGCCGAGTAGTTAGCTTGGCTTCGGTGATTCCTATTCTTTGTATTTGTGCCAGTAGCCAGCTTCGGGAGATGACACGCGTGTGCCTTGAGCAGCTCCAGAGAAGCGGTGGCACTCATCTCGGAGGAGATGACGCTGGTCAGATAATCTTCTACATGGATGACGTTGATGCCGGTGAGCTTTCCATTCTCAACGATGATTTTGAGAGCACCCAGAAAACGCTGGTCTTCCTTGCGCTCCCAATGGAAATTGATGCCGATGGTAACGTCCAATAGTTCGAAGGCATCGGTCTGCTCGTGTTGCGGTTCAAACAGCAGTTCGTCATACCGGCGTCCATTCCAGAGAATCTTGCCTTCGTCGTAGGTCACTACCTGCTTGCCGCTGACTTCCGTTCCGTCCATGCGATACGGATTCAGCAAAACGAATTCTATCTGCGGTTCAAACAGAATGCCTACTTGTACTTTGGGCTCTTTCATAATGGTATTTCTTTAAAATTAGAGTTCTTGGATTTCAGAAGTCATATTTTTTCCCTGATACGCTGCCGTACCTTGTGGAAATCTGTGGCAGAGAGGCATACTTCACTTAATATCTGCGCCACGTCTTCCGCAGTGATTTTCAAGAAATCCTTTTCTACGGGGGTGATAAAGACACCTCCCAAGTCGACGGATGCCGGGCTGCTCAACAGATTGGCTTCTCCTTCGGCAGTATAGCAGGCGGGGCGGTGTTTCTCGCGCGGGAAGACAAAGACCACCCAACGGTCGGCCTCGTATAGGACCAGTACGTTCATCATCGGCTCGTCTTCTTCGGGTTTCACGTCCAGAGAACGGTAAATGATGTCGAACAAGTCTGCCGCGTCCTCTTTGGAGGTGGATTCAATCACAAGTGTGGCACGGGGAGCGTCGTCAAGATACCACAGTGCTGCTTTCCTATAATCGGCTATTTTCCCGGCAGTCTGTCCGCGCCAGTCCTTTTCAATAGGCATGAACCCTTTGTTTCCTGCCTGGAAATGAGCATGGTCGGGGGCGGAAGCACCACATTTGGGACCGTTGTAGAAGATGGTGTAATCCGTCAGCGCCTCGGCCAGCTCCAGCATGTCGGTGAAGCGGGTGGCTATGCGTTGAGGGGTATGTGCCAGTTCCGGTACTGTCAGGTGGCGGGGGAAGATGGGGAACGGATTCACCAGAATATTGTAGTGTCCTCCGAACGGGATACCTTTCTGTACCGGCGGCAAATTGGCCGGGCACAGAAAGCATTTCCGTTCCAGGATGGACTTGGCATCCACTTTGGCACCGGAGGAAACGATGCGTGCGGGGTTGAACTGTACCTTATAAAGTATCCCGTTTACATTCAGCTCTTTCACCCGCACACCGGAGAGGGCGGCATAGTTGTTGCGTGCCGTCTCCCAGGATGCCAATTGTCCAGTCAGAAGATGGTGTATCGTTTGATTCATATCACTTGTTTTTGTTCATCGCTATGCGTGCCTGAAGTTCCCAGGTACGGATGCGGTCTTTGTAGAGGTTGTGTCCGTTCATTTTCACGATGTCCAGTGAGGCATCGGAGTTGTCGTCCCAACGGCGGCAGAGGTAGACCACGTCGTACACACGTCCTATCTGGTATTGGCGGGAGAAGTTCAGTCCCAGTGCATAGTCTTCGCCATAGCTGGTATTGGGTACTTTCACTTCGCGCAGCACCGGGGTATAGAAGGCGCGCGGGGCACCCAGACCGTTGATGCGGAGGGCGTTGTTGCGTCCGTTTGCCGGAGTCCATTCCTTGTGGTCGATGATGCCCGGAGCAATCATGTTCATGTTGAAGTCCGTCATCATATAGGTGCCTACTACCATGGCGCAGTTCTGCTCGTAGAAGGCGCGGACCATGATGGCGAGTGTATTTTCGTCTTTGTATACGTCATCGCTGTCCAGCTGCACGGCAAACTTGCCACACTTGGGGTGGTGTACACCTACATTCCAGCAACCGCCGATACCGAGGTCGTTGCGTTCGGGGACGATATGGATGAGGCGTTCGTCGTCCTTGAATTCGTCGATGGCCTCCGTTGTGCCGTCTGTGGAGTGGTTGTCGATGATGATAAGATTATATTTGAAGTCTGTCTTCTGCATCAGTACCGACTTGATGGCATCGCGGATGGTACGGATACGGTTGCGCACCGGAATGATGACCGAAGCTTCATACTCAAAGTTACCGGCAGAGAACTCAATCTTCTTGAACTCCGGTGCCAGATATCCCCCGATTTCTTTCAGATGTTCGGTACATGCCTGCTCCATCTCAATCTGGCGGTCACGGTTTTTGGGGTCTACATAGTCGAAAATCTTTTCGCCGCTCTTGCGGGTATCGTTTTCCACCTCGCTGTATAAGTATTCGTTGATATGTACCAAGTTTGAATGTTGGCTCAATTTCAAGCGCAGGTCGTAAAGTCCGGCGAAGTTGTAGTCAGACTTCATGTGTCCGGCGGCTTCCTTTAGTTTTTCGGTGTTGAAAAGGAGCAGGGAGCCAAAGTTGAAGTCATCCCTCAAGGAACCGAATTGGTAGTCGATTACCGGAGCGTTGCTCTGCTTGCCGTCTGCTATTTGGTAGTGGTCGGCATATACCATACCGGCGCTTGAATCTTCAAGGATGTGTATCATACGTTCCAGTGCAAACATACCCATTTCGAGCGTAGTCTCTTTGGTATAAAGCAATGTGTATTCTCCCTTGGCTGCATTAGCAATAGCTTTGAGAGTTGCACTGCTGTAGGGCATGTCAACAAACAATATTTCGCAGTCCGGGAGCGATTCCAGAGTGGCATCGGTCGTGATTAACCGGATTTCTTCTATAAGTCCTGTCGCCTGTAGGCTATTCACTGTTTTTTCTACTTGTTCTTTTCCTGCGTAGGGAAGAAAGCAACTGATTTTATTCATGATATATCTTTTAATTTTTAATTCTCAATTTTTAATTCTCAGAAGTCCCACTTCCCCGCTGGTTGCCGTGAATAGAACTTCGTGGCCGTTCAACGGAACTACGGTACTGATGAGTGAATTTCCTATTTTATGTTTCCACAGTACTTTGCCTGTTTTTCCTTCCAGTGCGAAGATAAGTCCTTCTTTGGTACTGCCAAACATTACCCCCTCTTTTTCCACTTGCATGGAGGGGGCATGCTCATAACCGAAACCTACATTGGTTGCCCACAACTCCCGCGGAGTATCTCCTTGAGCTGCATAGCAAACAATGCTGTCGTTCATCGTTTTGCTATAGATACGTTCACCGTCTTCGGAAAGTCCGATGGTCTCGCGCACCATGGACTGGAAGGTGCGCCACACGGTATTGCCCGTATGGATGTCTATAGCGGTCATGGCGCGTTGCGGGTCGGTAATGAATACTTTACCGTCGGCAGCTACCGGCCATACGGCGGCAGGAGAGAAGTGCATGCGGGTCAGTCCGCCCGTCCATTTCCACAACTCACGTCCGTCAGTCTTGTTCAAGGCATACAGTGTATTGTCCCATGCGCCGAAGATGACCTTGTCTTCCGTCACCAACGGCTTGGTTTCGATGTAGCCCTTCACGCCGGTGTAGGTCCAGATTACTTTTCCTGTATGGATGTCTGTGGCGCGGAAAGTGGCATCACTGGCACCGATGTAGGCGGTACCGTCTGCGATGGTCACGGCTCCGAGTACCGGTTCGGCAGCTCTTACCGTCCAGAGCAGGTTGCCGTCTTTGGCATTCAATCCGTAGATGTGGCGGTCGGCAGACCCGAATACAACGATACCTTCGCTTACGGCCGGAGTACCGACAATACGTTTGCCGGATTCAAAGCTCCATAGCTTTTTGCCGTTTTTCAGGGCGTAGGCTGTCAGCCGTCCCATATCGTCTCCTACGAACACTTTATCTTTTTCTACGGCGGGCGAGCAGTAAATGCCTGCACCCGTCTGTACCATCCATTGTTCCTTTACTTTCAGATATTCCTTGTTGACCGAGAAGTCGGGATATTTCTCCGCTTTTCCATTGCGGTCGTAATATTGCCCGGCCAGCGAGAAGGCAGCCCATTGCTTCTTAGGCTCGCCGATACGTTGCGTGTATACACGGATGGAGTCTTTGGTTACTTCGTAAATGCCATAACCCGGTTTTCCTTCTTTGTCGCGCAGGTTGCTGCGCATCAGTACGCCCGGAATGCCGTCATAACGTAAATCCCGGTTGCTGTGATAATGCCCGCCGATAAACAGGCGCACGTTGTAAGGGCGGACGGCATCCGTCACCTCATACCAGTTGTCCACATCCCCGTCCATTAGCGGGTAGTGGGTGACAAGTATCACCGGTTTGTCTTTGCCATTTTTCTCCATTTCCTCCGTCATCCAACGGATATCTTGCGGCACTACATGCCCGTAGGCCATACGCATCAGCGGACCGGAGTTGAAGCCGAGGAAAAGGAATCCCTTATGCTCGAACTCGAAGCGTTCGCCGCCAAAGATTTCTCCGAAAGCGGTGCAGCCGGAGTCGCTCCATTTCGTTTCATGGTTGCCAAGGGCTACGTGGTAGGGTACTTTCAGCAAGTCAAGGCACGATTTCACTTTTTCCATGGTGGCACGGTCGCCTTCTTCGGTCAGGTCGCCCGTCACCAGGACAAAGTCGATACTGTCGGTGGCATTAATCTGTGCTATGGAACGCAGCAAGTCCTCAGTGGGATTCGGATTGTTCGGGGTCAGATGAATGTCTGTCAGTTGGGCAAAACGGAATGTCCCTTGCTGTGCCTGCATCCCCAGGGGGAGCAGGCAAGCCATCAGGACAATTATTAACAGTCTTCTGTTCATAGATGATGATTGGTTGATATTATTTGTTGTCGTTGAAGAATGTCAGCACAGCATTCATGAGTGCCTCTCTTTCAGAATCAGTACGTATGGATTCAAAAGGGAATCCCAATACAAAAGTCTTGTAGTCGCCCTGGTAGGCCACACCGGCACTCAGGTTGTTTTCAGAATACCGCATTACGGTGTGTGCATCTTTGGTTGCCGGTTCAATGGCGTCCGGTGATTCCACCACATACGAATCGGCATTCAGCTCATTGTGATAGGTATAGTTTCCTGAAAGGGCGGGGAACGGAGAAGCTACGCTTTTCACCTTACCCATTGTAGCCGCTTGTCCCACACGCCACTTATATTTCAGTACTTCCATCGCAAATTTCTTGTCGGCTTCGTCGGCAGTTGCAAGGCGGTTGTCCCATAAATCCGTTCCTACAAAAGCGCCCGAAACAAAGATATTTCCACCTTGCTTACAATAAGCCACAATAGCCTCCTGCATCGGTTTGCTGAAAGTCTTGAACTCCAACGGTTTTACGCCTCCCCGTCCCATCTTGGTCTGGCATTGCTTCCCAAGTATCAAGTCCACATACCTATACTCCCTCATATCCACTGGAGTATTCTTCTCTCCCTTTCCTACGGGGGAGAGACTTTCATTACTAACCGATACAAACGAATATCCCGCTTTCAGGATAGCGGCACCATGTATGGCAGGATAATCGAACGTATTTCCTGCAATCACTTGAGTTTCGTAGTTCCCATAGCTGTCGCCGAAACCGGAGGCATCGTCGTCCATCCAGGGAATGGAACGGCGGTATTCCTTCATCTTGCCAATGTAGCTGATGTCCCGGATATAGGGGACCCCGTGGTCCTGCTCATCCAGAAATCCGGCAAGGAGGGTGTCGGCGGGGGTGGGTGCCGTAAAGTCGGCAGGGGCACTGATACGGTCGAATCCGTTTATCACCAATACGGTACCTTTGGAATTGAACGCCCGTCCGGCAGAAAGAATTTCGGAAGGGAAACTTTCACCGCCCTTGTTGACAGCGGTAACCTTGTAGCTGCACACCATGCCGGCGGGGAGTGTGGTGCGGTAACTGTTGCCGTCCACCAATACTCCGTTGTCGAAATCTCCGTCGCCGATGCGGGTATAGACAATGTATTTCTCTGCTATGGCAGTCGGTTCCAACGCATCCGCTACGGGTCGCCAGGTCAGTTCCACTTCATTTTCACCGGTCATGCGCAGGGCCATGTGGTCTACCGGTAGCGGTTGCACTACATAATCCATGTGGTATTGTGAGCAGAGGAACTGCAACATACCTTTATAGATGGCGCGGCTTACGGTGAAACGGAAACGCGGGTCCAGTCCGTAGCGCATGTCTGCAAAGTTTTGATGGGAAAGCAGTTCGAGCAGCATGGTAGGTACGCGGGGTACACGGGCCTCATAGTAAGATTGGTTCCATTTGCCACGGCGTGTCCATTGAGGTTCGTAGAGGGTACGCACGTCACGCACGATGTTGGACTGAATCAAGTCTGTCAGGTCGTGGCTCAGATAGCGTGATGCTCCGTTAGCGAACTTCTCATTGTAGGCGTTGGTATAGTAGATGCCGAGTGTCCCGATGATGGAATCGTTCAGTGTAGTTCCTGCATCGGAGTGGAAGGCGAAGGCCATGTTGACGGGGATGTTCAGCCCTCTCTCCGTCGGATTCACGGCAGAGCCTCCGGAAAGGTAGTTCACCCAGATACCACGGCATTTGTAGTCGTCGGTATAGTCGTTCTTTCCGTTGCTTTCTGAATATACGCTGTCCGGTATGCCTGCCCATTGCAGCCAGTAGCGGGCGGCTTCGCAGAAACGGGGATAGTTAGATAGTTGATAATTGATAGTGGACAATGGAGAATAGGTTACACGGTCTTGGATGTTGCCTGTATGGGTGTTTTGCAGGTTGCGGGTGTCGGAGCTTTTCAGGTTTTCCGTAGCGCCCTCGTTGGAGATGCGGCGGGCGATGTTCCCCATACCGCCGCCAATCTTCACGGCGTCGGCGGTGATGATTCTTCCTACTTTGGAGGAAAGGTTGCTCAGAACGACTTTGCATTCATTGTTCCGACCGGCATTGAAGCCGAAGGTGCCGAGGTAAATCCAGGTGCCGCCTCCCATTTGCTGGTTTACCTTGAACTGCGTGGTGCCGCCTTTGTGATAGACGGTGTAAAGGGCATCGTCCGCGCTGTTTGGCAAGGTTTGGTAAGAGACGTATACGGCGTATTGTCCGGTCGAAGGGATTTCGGGAATCCATTCGGCGGTGCTTGCGTTTCCTTTCTTGATGGTTTCTATAGCGCGGTAAGTGCCTTCCTTGAAAGGATTCTCAAAGTCTATGTATTGGGGGCGCAGGTGGGCGAAGCCTTGTCCTGCTCCCTGGCTCCAGAGCTTGTCACCGGAATTTTCTGTATAGACGGAACGGCCGGTCAGGCAACCGTCATTGTCTACGATGACTTCTGCCGTCTGGCAATCGCGTTCGCGGGGAAGCAGCACGTTGGCACCGGCATTTTCCAGCATCGGCACGAGGAAAGGCAATACGTAGCTTTGGGTGTAGAGGTCTTCCACGGTCTGGAAGATACGTGCACGCTGCCATTCCCAACGGTCGAGTTTCGGCTCGTAGTACCAGCCGTGGCTTTGCCATAGGGCGATGTGCCGGTTCTGCAAGCCGTTGGTAGGGGTGTAGGGGGCGGAAATGTCGGTAACTAAAGGCTTGGAAGCGACGGGATTGAATGTCTTCGTCTTTTTGTCTTTTTTACTACGCAGGACTTGGGGAACCAGTTCTTCGATGCTGCGCTTGTTGGTACGGATTTGCAGCTTGTATTTGGTAAACTCCGCCGGTAGCAGGGCACTTACGCCCTGGTATATTTCGGCTACATTGTCCTCGCGGAAAGGAATATAGGCACAGTTCATGTTGGCAAACAGTTGCAGCGTATTTCCTTCCACGGCCACTGAGTCGATGCTGATACGTCCTACGGAAACTTCTTTCCGTGCGGTGGTATCCAGGAATTTCCCGATTTCCTGGCGGACATCCGTCGGAAGTTCTTGCGCACCTCCCCATTGGGGGAAGAGGGAGGCGGCAAGCAGACTAAGTAAAAACTGACGTCTTACATTCATAGATGATGTATTAAGTTAATTGTTCTTTTTATCTTTCTTAATCAATAGACAGAGACCGATGAAAGTGAACAGTGCATTGAAAATCAGCAATTCGTAGCTGAATTGATAACCTCCGAACCAGGCTTCGGAATTCTTCTGCAGAATGAAGCAGAGAACCGGGGAGGCGATGGCAACTAACGGGATGTACTTGTCACGCACTTGTTGTTTCATGAAAATGCCGAAAGCAAACAGACCCAGGATAGGACCGTAGGTATAGCTTGCCAGAATATATACAGCGTCGATGACACTGGTGTTGTTGAGAAGATTGAATACGAAAATGGTGATTCCCATGACAACCGCCATGCCGATGTGCACTTTCTTGCGCATCTTCACAACCGTCTCTTCCGACTTGCCTTTCGTTCCCAGAATGTCTACGGTGAAGGAAGTGGTCAGCGCGGTGAGTGCCGAGCCTGCGGCTGAATAGGCAGAAGAAATCAGGCCGATGATGAACAGTATGCCCACAATGGCAGGGAAATAGTTGCCGGTGGCAATCAGCGGGAACAGTTCGTCACTCTTCTCCACCGCAATCTGCTGGTTGGCGGCAAAGATGTAGAGCAGCACGCCCAGCATCAGGAAAAGCAGGATGACGAAGAACTGCGAAATGACACTGGTAATCATGTTCTTCTGTGAGTCCTTGAAGTTCTTGCAGCTCAGGTTGCGCTGCATCATGTCCTGATCCAGCCCGGTCATGGCAATCATGGTGAAGGCACCGGCGAGGAACTGCTTGAAGAAGTACTGCTTGCTGTTCACATCGTCGAAGAAGAAGATGCGGGACATGTCACTGTCGGCAATAGTGCTTACCATACCGATAAATGACAGATTGAGGTCGGAAGCGATATACCAGATGCAGAGTACGACCGACACCACCAAGCAGAATGTCTTCAGAGAGTCTGTCCAGATAAGAGACTTTACGCCACCCTGGAAAGTGTACAACCAGACCAGTGCCACCGTGATGGCCACGTTCAGCAGGAAAGGCAGTCCGAAAGGTTCGAATACCAGCAGTTGCAGCGTCAGGCATACGAGGAACAGACGGACAGCGGCACCGAGCATTTTTGGAGATGAAGAAGAACCAGGCACCCGTACGGTAGGAAGACATGCCGAAACGGTTCTCCAGATATTCGTAGATGGATACCAGGTTCATTTTGTAGAACAGCGGTACCAGCAGATAGGCTATGATGAGCTGTCCGGCAATGAAGCCCAACACCATTTGCAGATAACCGAAGCTGCTGGCGGCAACCATGCCGGGTACGGATACATAGGTCACACCTGAAATGGCGGAACCGACCATGGCGAACGCCACGACATACCAGGATGACTTGCGGTTACCTACAAAGAAGCCGGCGTTGTCTGCCTTCCTTCCTGCAATATAGGATACCGTGAACAGTATCGCGAAGTAGGCGGCTATGGTGATGATTACGGATAGTGGAGTCATAATGTTTATTTACAATTTGTTCATTTACAATTTACAATTTACCATGCGGCGTTTCTTTAGTATAAACTGTTGTACCTTCCCATTTACTTTTGAATTGTACCTTCTCTGAAATTGTACATTGTAAATAGTGAATTGTACATGTCTTTATTCTTCGTAGAGCAGATAGGGCTTGCGCTGTACCTTGAATTTCTCTACGTCGTCTTTCCATCTTGCCTTGATTTCTTCGGCGCTTTTCCCTTCCTTTATCATTTTGCGCACGTAGTCGGTGCCTATCAACAGCTCGAAGAAGGAACGGAAGAAGTGGTCGTCCATGTTCAGATTCCGGTAAGCGTCTATCACGTAACTCAGGTCAATACCGCGTTTCCAGATTTCTTCATCACTCATATTGCTCAGGTTTACGCCATGACAAAGTTTGCCCAGCTGGGGCGGATTCTTGGCTCCGGGGATGCTGCGCGGGGTGAAGCTGTAGCTGTAGCCCGTCATGTTGGGATGCCCGTAGACCTGGAAGGGGAGGTCGGTTCCTCTTCCCAGGCTGACCGGAGTGGCCTCGAAGTAGCAGGTCGAGGGGTACAGATAGATGGACTTCATGTTCGGCAGATTGGGGGACGGGGGAATCGGCAGCTTGTATAGGGTCTGGTGCGTATAGTTCTTGCAGGGAATGACGGTCAGGTCGCAAGTGCGTGACGCCGGCAACCAGCGTTCGCCGTTTACCATCAGGCCCAGTTCGCCCAGCGTCATGCCGTGCACCACGGGAATCGGCAGCCAACCTACACCGGATTTATATTTCATGTCCAGTATCGGGCCGTCCACGTAGTGTCCGTTCGGATTGGGGCGGTCCAGTATCAGCACCTTTCGGTTGTATTCTGCACAAGCGTCCATCAGCCGGCACATAGAGGCATAATAAGTATAGAATCTCAGGCCTACATCCTGGATGTCTACCACAAGGATATCGAACTTGCGCATGGATGCTTCGCTTGGTTTCCCGGATTTCCCGTCGTACAGCGAGAGGATAGGTACTCCGGTCTTCTTGTCTACCGAGCTGGACACATGTTCGCCTGCGTCGGCATCTCCTCTGAAACCGTGTTCAGGGGAGAAAATGGCTACTACATTGAACTTGTTTTCCAGCAGAATGTCCAGCAGATGCTTGTCTCCTATCATTCCTGTATGATTGGAGAATATGGCAATTCGTTTATCTTTTAGGATTGGAAAATACTCGGAAGTCTGTTCATCACCTAAAATAACTCGTTCTTCTTGTGCCCGGCACAGTAAAGAACTACATAGCACAAAGGCTAAAAGCAGCAGTTTCTTCATAATAGTATTATTAAGGAGGACGTTGTTTGCAACAAAGATACGTTTTATTTTAATATCAAAAACACTTATTTGGGTATTTTTAGTATTATCAATCATAATTTGCAAATAGTCAACTGTTCACCTTATTAAATAATGGTTGAACTGCATCAGCTGCCTACGGAAATACTTTTTATAAAAAGAGTGAGGGCCAAGTTTGCCCTCACTTTGGTACAATCGGTGGGAGTGCCGGTTCATTCTTCTATTCTTACCAGATGATAAAGTGTTCCCCGGTTCGATTTCTTGTTGAGGATGTCCAGCTTGCGGAGCGTGCGCCCGAAAGCTGCTATCCGGTTGATGGCCAACTTATCCCTCGTTTTCTGTTGCAGGTCGTTGAAAATCTGCATGGCTGTGAGCCATTCGCCTTCTTCGCTCTCCTCCGCGCCACGGAAATGGCAAAGGAAAAGTTCTTCCAATGGGTCTGCCCGCTCGAATTCCCGGTTGTACTCCTTTACGATTGCTTCGTCAGTGTCGTCCAGCCAGTAGCGTTCACCCTTCATGATGTCGTGCATGGCTTGGGCATAGAGCTGGCGATAATTGATAGTGACGTTTGTCTGGATAGGGCCGGTCACTTCGATGCAAATGAAACGGCGGCTTCCCGACGGGTCGGTCAGCAGGTCTTTCAGATTGCTGGTCCCGATGAAGGAGGCATAGCGGCGCATTTCTTGAATAGTACTACCGTAGGGCTTTCGCAGGTTGGCAACCGGTTTTTGCAGGAGGTGCTTCAAGAAGCCTTGCTGATTGGCGTTTATCTGGTCGAATTCGTCGATGTTAATCAGAAAAAAGCGGCCAAGGCTGCGCTCCGCTTCCTGCTTGCTCTTGAAGTCGATACTGTCGGTGTAGCCGAAACGCAGCTCCGGTGGCAATAGGATGCGGCAGAAAGTACTTTTGCGGTAACCTTGCGGACCTACGAGCAGGGGCGAGGTGTTGTTGCCGTGCTGTTTGTCGATTCCCCGCCAATGTGCCACCATGCCAAGAAACCACCGGTAGAACAGTTCCCTCCAGTGGGGATTGTGGCAGGGCACGAGGTCGGCCAATGCGCGGATGCGGTCTTTGCCGTCCCAGCGTCCGGTGTTATAGAGATATTCTTCGATGGGGTTGTATAGCGGCACGTAGTCCGAAGACAGGAAGCGGGTGATGTCGCGGTCCCACACACGTACTCCCTCTTTCAGTACCTTCATGGCGATGCTGCTGCGTACGCGCTGGTCGGCAGGCTGGAAGTAGAAGTGGATGGAGTCGCGCTGCCGGTATTCCAAGTCGCCAAGCACGGTGTTGTAGCGGAATTCGTAGCGGCGTTTCATGAACTCCTCCAGCCGGAAAGCAGTTTCCTGGTCTTTGTTCAGGCTGCTGCGGGTGCCGAAGCCTTTCAATTCCCCGTAAAGGTTATGCAGCGTCAGGCGTACAAGGGGTTCGTCTGCCTCCCGGTAGTAGTGCATCAGTGTCTGGCGCACCGCTTCTTCTTCAGGAATGCCGGCTTTGAAGCAATGTTCGGCAAGGCGGGACAGCAGCGGGCGCAGGTCGTCGCCCCGTCGCCAGTTGTCCAAATCGCGGAAGGCGCGGTCGAGGGCAGCCTCGAAGAGCAGGTTGCATGTGTCCGCCACTTCGTAGCCGGGAGTCATTCTCAGCAACGGATTGCTTTCCTGCTGTTTCCGTTGGCGGTAGTTGTCTTCCGAGGGCAGGGCGCAGGGCTGTTCCAGGCAGAAGGCCACGGCAGTGGGGCTATAATAGGGCTGTTCGTCCACGGTCATCCGGCAGCTTTGTAGGAGTGAAGGAGCCCGGAGGGTGATGGGGAAAGGGAGAAGGGGTTGGTAGCACTTCACTGCCAGGCGGTAGGCGTGGGCGTGGAATAAGGCGATATCGTCTTCATTCTTTGGAAGCCCTCCGTCGGGCAGGGTGAAGCGTACCCATATTTTGGCGCTTCGTCCGCTGGAGCCACAGAAGGCGGCAAAGGTTTGCGGCAGCAGGGCGGCTTGTTGTTTCACCAGTTCGGCTTCGGCCACCCCGGCCAGGTTGTTTACTTCCAGTAGTACCAGCCCGTTGTAAGTCTTTATCCGGTGTTCTCCTGCTTTGGTGCGGGTCATTTCTACGGCGGGATAGAGACGCGGCAGTCTGTCGATATGCTCATATCGGGCGTTGGTCCCTTTCAAATGCGGGATGATGCTACGCAGCTCCGTAATGTATCCGGTCTTGTTCTCGGTTTTCAGCTTTTCCATCAACATGTCCGTTTCTTGTGTGCTGACGGCCTCTTTTCCGCTTTCGCGTTCCTCTCTGATCAGTGTGATTTTCATTCTTTATCGTGTATGTAATATTCTTGTAAAGATACGCCGGGAAAGGGGTGGATACAAGCTTTTCAAGGATTATTTTCCGATTGGCTTCTTTTTTGGGGTGGAATGTCTATATGTTTCTTTTATAAAAGGTGTTCGTTTCTTTGCTTATCCCCATAGTTTTGTCTACTTTTACACCAGAGTTTATGAACAGTCCACTAAAGTGGTCTTTCTTGTTCATATTAGTGAACGGAGCAGCTCACTACAGTGAACGGTTCTGCTCACGGGCTGGGCTGTGATATAACCTTGGTACTTCAACAGACTGCGTACGTACTTCGCACGTGTTCCGTGCAGTGCTTTATCGTATAATGTAACCCTTTAACGCAGTTTGAACTATGGCTATTTTGTTTGATTGGTACGAGAATCCGGACTCGTACGACAAATCTCCGGAAGATAAAATCCTTCATCCCCGTCTCCGCCTAAATGGGAGCAGGTCTACCGATGAATTGCGGCGGGACATCCAGGCACGTTGCTCATTGACAGAAACCGATGTGACGGCTGTGCTTGATGCTGTGTCGCACGTCATGGGCAGGGAACTTGCCGAAGGAAGGCAGGTGCATCTCGACGGCATCGGCTACTTTCGCGTGTCGCTCACCACGATCGAACCGGTAGTGGCTGCTACCAAGCGTAAGTTGACGAAGGTGAAGATGGCGGGTGTGAAATTTCGTGCCGACCAAAAACTGAAAAATGAAATTGGTACCATCAAGGCAAAGGCTTTGAAGGCAAACGAGCATTCGGCTAAACTGACGGATAAAGAGATAGACCGTCGGCTGACCAACTATTTCGCCACTCGCCCTTTTATGACACGGAATGACTTTCAAAGCGTTTGCGGCATGATGCGTACTACTGCCATGCGGCATATCCGTCGGCTGCGCACCGAAGGAAAGTTGAAGAATGAGGGAACAATGCTGCAACCGATTTATGTACCCGTTTCAGGATATTACGGTAAGAATGAGTGACTTATAACTTTGAACGAAGAAATCTTGTGGTGAGGGCAAATTTTGCCCTCACTTTTTAAATTTGCTCTCACCCACCTCTTGAATGCCGATGAATAGGGCGATGCGTGCGAAAGGTGAGGGTGGTGAGGGTGGATGTGTGAAATTTAGTTTAGTTTGATGGGCGGCTGAATATGGGTATTCCCATACGGTGTATATGTTCCAAAAGGTCGGCATTCTTTAATTTGCCATAGATGGAAAGGTCTACGCTGTAAGGCAAAAGCAGGTCGTCTATTTCATCGGAAAGGCTACTTAAAGTATTATACGTAAGTCTGTCTCCCATCAGCGTGATGTCTATGTCGGAAAAAGGCTTGAAATTTCCTTTGGCTCGTGAGCCGTACAAAACAGCCTGCTCTATTTCTTCATGTTTCCGGAAGAGATTGCATAGCTTTTCCAGTTCATTGTCGGTCAATCCGTACATAGCTCAATCGAATAAGGATGGTGTATTCAAGGATTGCATTTTCTCTTCAGAGACTACATCGTTGTCATGATTGTGCGATGTCAGATTTCGGGCTTCTATAGTCTCCGTCCATTGCTTGTCATCAATCAATCCCATTTCAAGGGCTTTGCGTATGGCATCACGGGAGCTGCGGATGTCGGTATACCCCTGATATTCTGCATAGTCCTTCATCACTTTCCAGGCCAGTTCGTGGGTATATTCAAAACGCTGTATCATGCCTTCCTGCAATAATTCGTCCACTCCATCGTTGAACGCTAATTGTTCGGACATGATTGCCATGGCTTGGCTTAATTTGGCTAAAGCCTTGCGGTAGTTGGAAAAACGCTGTATCCATCGTATGTCTTGCTGTACCATGATAGCTGTTTGTTTTTTAGGTAAGCAAATATAAGCTTCTTTTGTGTAACGAGCAAATGGACGGGTGCTTTTTCGCTTGTGAGGGCGATATGTTATAGTATTATCATTAATGAACGATTGGGAACATTTCACTGACTTCATACCAGTCCCCACAAGGTGATTGATATGCGACTTTAATCTCTACTTCATTATCCCATACTTCAAAAGAGTTGTAAGAAATACATGTCCATGATTGCCCTTGTATGCAAATTTCAGAGACGTTTGTCGATGACCAAGTAAAATTAGTGGCCCAATTTGGATATCCCATTAAACTTACAGTGATATTTGCATTGACAGCATCGATTTGGTCTGGAACTAAATTCCCTTTTTCAAAAGAAGCATTTGGATTGAAAAGTCTGAGATAGCTTTCTTTTTCTATTGTGAATCCAGAGGGTAAGACTATAGTTGCGTATAATCTGGGCATTGTAATGGTAGAACTAATGTTTTTACAAGTATAAACATCTCCTATGTAGTTTTGTGGGTTTGTCCCTCCGGTAGTACTCCATTGTACACTCGAACCGGGAGGTTGGTCTTTTATACTGAAACTTTTACTACTGTTGTAGCAGATGCACTTTGAGAGACTTCAGCGAATAGATTTTTATCGTAAGTCCACTTTATGCCCGTATCTTTGTTTATGGAATAATTGCACCAAAGTGTTATCGTATCTCCCAATTCAAATGTTGAAGGGGCATTGATTGGCATAGGTTTCATTTTGACATTGATGTTTCTTAGATCTGCGGTAAGTTCGATTGTACTTTTTTCAGGACGTACCATCAGGGTAGAATTACTACCTGCTTTAGTCCATAATACATTTATTGGAAAATGGTTTTTTCCTGCTGGAATTTGGGTTACCCATGTACTCTCGAATCGTTCTTGGTAGTTTGTTTTGAATCGTGCTTCTCCACCGACTGCTGAAATTCTTATACCTACAGATTGTTTTTGTATAGGAATACTTAAATCATAAGTGTAGTAACCATCACTAACATAGGGGTTCATTTCGCCCGTAATAGTACCGCTTATGTAGGAAGCACGTGTTGTGACATCAGAATAGAAATCCTTATCTTGTAACTCGTCTGTTTGTTCTTCTTTGTTGCAACTACTATTGATGAAGCAGATTAGTAGTACGAAAAATATGTTCTTCTTTTTCATGATATGTTTCTTGTTAGTATGTTATGAACGAAGGGAAAGTATATGATATTGATTTATGGTTCCTTTTAGAAGGTGCTATTCGTGTTTCTATACACCTTTTAAAGGGAATAACAAAAGCGTCCATACATTTGTATTTAGGTACATGGAATGTATGAACGCTTTAATTAAATCCAAACGAGGTACAGCGCGATATGCTGTTTTTAGTTGATTACCAACCCGGATTCTGCTTCATGTTTTTATTCAGGGTCAACTGTGTAGTTGGAATCGGGTAGAAATAATGTTTGGCTTCATAAGTACGGATTTGTGCATCGGAGGCATCTATATATCCGTTCTTGGTCGCTTCTTCACAGTCAGGCACATTGCTTACGTTGGCGCCCAACATGGTGTTCGGGTACTTGGTTGAATCCAATTTGTCGAGCTGGTGCCAACGGATTAAATCCCAATATCGGTACCAGTTATCCATAATCAGTTCGCAACGGCGACAGCGGCGTATCTCCCAAATCAGATTGCTTACTCCCATATTATTGGCAGGATCGGCATCTGGAGTAGTTGTCATAGCCGGCAGGCCGGCACGAGCCTGAAGCTTGTTTATGGAGTTGTTGAGATCGTCTTGTGTGAGAGAACCCATTTCGGCTTTGGCTTCTGCAAAGTTCAGATAAATAACTGAAATCCAATAGAGCGGGCAGTCGGTGTATTGGTAGCCGATGTTGTTTCGGTCGCTAACACTCAATTCTTCGGGGTTATCATACTTGGCGATGCCATAACCGGTCGATGTGGTGAAGGCTGCTACACCGGCACGGCTGTAGGCGTGGCCTCTGAAAGAAAGTACCGGGTCAAGAATTTCGGACAGGCGCTTGTCGCGTACGGCCAAAACCTCTCTTATAGAGTAATTTTTGTCTGCATCCAATACGGCTGCATCGTCCTTGTTTTTCGAGGTTGTTGCCAACGGTTTTCCATCAAGGAAAAGGAAACTGTCGAATGCGTCCTTTGAAATGCCGTGCGTACCACTTGTATTGATTGTGTAGTCAATGGTGGAGTGCCTTAACGAACTTTGTGCATAAGGCTTGTAGAAAATCATTTCCGGATTGCTTGCCAGGCTGACAGAATTATAGTTGGCTTTGTAACTGTTACTTAGAGAGTAGTTTTTGGCCATAAGATATTCGCAGGCTGATACACATTCTTGCAAGTATTTGTTGGCGCGGCTCTCATCAGCGGCTTTGCCATTCTCTGCTTGAGTGCGATATTTGCAGTATGTACCTTCATATAAGGTGATGTCTGCTTTCATGGCATATGCCATGTCGGTGCTGAAACGTTGCCGATTGCTGTTTGCGGTAATGTGTTCGCACGCATAATTGATGTCTGCCAGCACATGGTCCATCACTTCATCCCGGTCGGTGCGTGGTCCGTAGAGGGCTTCGTTGTCGGCTGGGTCGATAACTTTGTCTATCCATTGAACATCGCCGTACATACGGACCAACTGATAGTATTCCCACGCACGGTTCATGCGTGCAAGACCTTCATAGTGGGCCTTTGTTGCTTCATCAAGAGAGGAAGACTGTACACCGGCAATGATATAGTTGGCGCGTCGGATTTCTGTGAAAGGGGCTGACCAGTTTGTGGAAGATGCGACCACGTTAGTGTAAGTCCAGTTATGGCTTTCTGCATCTACCTGGTCATCGCTTATTGTTTTGAAGTAGAACCATCCTCCACTGGCTCCGTTGCCAAAGCCGGTAAAGTTGTTATAAAAAGTATTGCACTGATTATCCAAATTATCGGTGTTGCTCCAGTATGCCGGAGTATTCGTGAAGGTATCCAAGGGGGATTTGTCCAGCAAATCGTTGCAACCGGTTAACATCGCCAGCGCTGTGACCCCATATATAAATAATTTCTTCATTGTTCTTAAGTTTTTGAGGTTGTTATAATGTTACCTGGACTCCAAATGAGAATGTGCGTGTAATAGGAGCTATACGTCCCCATCCACCAGCTGTAAGTCCATTGCCTGTACTGATTTCGGGGTCGACTGGAAGGTCATTCCCTTTGTGGAGCAGAAAGAGGTTGCTGCCACTGAAGTAGATACGTGCTTTCTCAATGTAGGCTTTGCGTGTCCACTCTTTCGGAAGGGTATATCCCACAGTTACGTTCTTCAGACGAAGATAGGACATGTCTGTCAAATAGCGGGATTGGGGATAGTAGTTGTTGCAGCCGTTAGCTATACCGGATACGGTACCTCCACTATTATTTGTACCACGATAAAGACGTGGATAACGGTTGCCTTGATTTACCTCATAACCGGTAATGGCGGTATAGTCTGAATTCCAAAGCACTTTGTTATAGCTTGTTTGGTGGGAATAGATGGCTACGTCGGCATGTACCATGGCGGGAAGGTTTAGGGAAGAAGTCGTCCAGTCCTCACGTTTGCCTACACCTTGGAAGTAGAGGTCAAGGTCGATACCTTTCCACGCTCCGCCTAAATGGAAGCTGTATTCGTAGCGTGGCATAGAGTTTCCGATGACTTTCAAATCGCCGTGGTCGTCTGCTGTGCCTTTTCCACCGTCAATCTTGCCATTGCCGTCTAAATCCTTGAACTTGACGTCTCCCGGGCCGTAATGGAAATTACCGGATTCCAGTCCTGCCTGGCTTGCAATGCCGTTTGCATAATTCCATGAGCCGTCTGCATTTTGGCTGGTGAAGTCTTTTTCCTCGAAGTAACGGTCGGTTTCAAAACCGAAAATGTCACCGTAGGTTTTACCGGTGTAATAGGTGCTGAGCAGTTTGGAATCATTGTCCCACTTTGTTACTTTAGTCTTGGAGTCACCGATGTTGAAGTTGGCATATACGTCGAAGTCGCCGAAGGTATGGCGCCAGTTCAAGTTCAACTCCCATCCACGTGTACGTAAGGTACCGGCATTTTCATAAGGAGCAGAAGCACCCAGAGTGTTCGGCAATACTTGTGCCGGTGCCAGCATGTCACGATTCTCACGTTGGAACCAGTCGAAACCTATAGTCAGTTCGTCATTCAAGAGACCCAGGTCAAGACCTATATTGAGGGTGCGGATACGCTCCCAGGTCAAAGTACTTGATACCAAATCCGGCATGTTATACATGGTCAGGAGATTAGCGTTGGCATTATTGTTTTCAATCCAATAGATATAGCCGGTACTTTTATTGTTCAACCGTTGGCTTATTAATTGTTCGAACATGTAGTCGCCCACAGCCTCGTTGCCGATTTCGCCAAAAGAAGCACGCAACTTACCATTGCTGACAATATGTTTCAGTGGGGCGAAGTAGGCTTCTTCGGAGAAGCGGTAGCCGATGGATGCAGAAGGGAAGAAGGCCCACTGGTCGGTATGGGGGAAACGGGAAGAACCGTCGTAACGTCCGTTCAGTTCCAATAAATAAATGCCTTTGTAGTCATAATTGATACGGCCGAAATAACCGGCAGAAGCGCGGGATGTATGATTCCAACTCAAATCTTGTCCATCCTTGCCAGCCATATTCAGTTCGGGGTATCCCTCTTGATCGTACATCACATTGCGGGTACCATACAGATATTTGTATTCCTCTTCTTCTGCGTTGACACCTGCCATTACATTCAGGTTGTGTTTTTTGGCAAATGTTTTGGTATAGTTTACGTATGCGTTGGCCGTCCATGTGTTCTGTTTGGAAAAGTCTCTCCAGATGCCGCTATTGCCTTTAGTGACGATGTAAGAGGGTACCGGTTTCCCGCTCCAATTGATGCCGTAAACGGAGTTGTCCTGCGAACCGCTGTTCATATTCTGAATGGCATATGTAAAGTCTGCATTAAGGGTCAGTCCTTTAACGATTTCAGCTTTCAAGAAGGTGTTCATACGGGTCAGGTCTGTTGTCACTTCACGATCGGCAGCTTGCTTCTGCATGGCCATGACGCGTGTGTCATAGCCGTCGATTGTGCCCGAAGGAATGAAATAAGAACCCCAACGCCACAAATATTGGTAGGTGTTGGCCCATGTGTCCGGGCGTTTATAGTTCTTACGACTATAGTTGATGCGTGCACCCACCTGTAGCCAGTCGTAAACATTAGTGGTGACATTGACTGAGGCATTGTACTTTTTTAGTTCGTCCGGGTGAATCTTCATCTGTCCTTGCTTTTCGTTGTAGCCGAAAGATAGGTAGTAATTGGTCTTACCAGATGTTCCTTGTATAGAAACATTGTGGCTCATGGAAGGAGCAGCTTTGTTGAAGTAGATGTCCTGTACATCCCAGTCAGCATAATAAAAAGGAGTGCCGTCCAATACGATATAGTCACCCACGTTACTATCGCTTTGGTAGAGGTTCATAGGACGGTAGCCGGTCTTGCCGCCGTTCTGTTGCTGCCACTTTTCGGCGTAAGGTAACAATTTGTCGAAATACATACCGAACAATTCAGGCATACCGGCACCACCGTTCATACTGGCTTCGATACCCATCTTTAATTGTGTGGGTACATCGGGATAGTCCGGCAGGTAAGTAGCTTGATCCCATGCAAAATTGTTGCTGTAATTGATGGTAACCTTTTCGCTAGGCTTTGCGCTCTTGGTATTGATTAGAATCACACCGAAAGCGGCGCGCGTTCCATAAATGGAGGAAGCGGAAGCGTCCTTCAGTACGGAAATATTTTCGATGTCTTGCGTATCGAGGAAAGAAATGTCATCCATCGGAACGCCGTCCACTACAATGAGTGGATTGCTGACTTCTCCATTACTCAATGTCCCCAAACCACGTATACGCATGGAGGCTGTCTCGTCGATGGCACCACTTGTGGTGAGAATGCTTAGTCCCGGAACAGCCCCTTGCAATGCTTTGGCTACATCTTGTTGTGGACGACCTGCCATTGTCTTGTTTAAGTCCACTGTAGAAACTGCTCCTGTCAAGTTAGCCTTCTTTTGTACACCGTAGCCTACTACTACTACTTCATCCAGCATCTCGGTATCTTCTTTCAGAGTTATTCTCATCGTTTTGGCTGCCTTCACTTCTTGTGTCTGATAGCCCACAAATGATATTTTTAGTGTTGCTCCCGGTGTTATGGTCAATGTAAACTTACCGTCTAAGTCGGTAATTCCGCCGTTGGTAGTCCCTTTTTCTACTACGCTGGCACCGATAATCGGTTCGCCGGCTGCATCGATAACTAAACCGCTGATAGTGATAGCTTGTAATTGTTCTGTTACGCCAAGCGAATTATCAGGATTGGCTTGTGCAGCCATCACGTTGCCGCTGCTTAATAACAGTGAGCTGATTGCCACTGCTGTGAGGAGTTTGCTATGTGTTAGTCCTCGTTTTTTGTGATCTTCATTCATAAATGATTGATGATTTGTTGTTAATTAAATACTTCTTAAATTTAGGGTAAGGGTAATAAGGACCGAATAGTGAGACTATTCAACTTGCAGGATTGTTTCTTTTTCCATAGGCATTTTCTCTTTTTAAAGGTTTATAACTTTATATTATCTCTTGTTTTTCTATTTGTTTGCCAAGTCCAGACGGAACTTGGAATTCAGTCAGATAGTATCTTATTATTAGTCTGTTATCGTCTTGTTTTGACTAAAACGCGGTTGCGTTGGAAAAGTGGGAATACTTTGTTGGATGATTGAGGATATGAGCAAAAGGGAGATGTATGGCCAGTAAAATGATTTTTTCTTGAAATAGCCTTGGAAAGATTAAAAAAAGCTATATATTTGTATTCAATTCTAAAACTAACTACCTATGAAACTAATTGCAGAAAGTGGTTCTACGAGAACAGAATGGGCGCTGGTTGAAGATAATCGTCTGATACAGCGAGCCTTCACAGAGGGCTTAAATCCTTTCTTTCAAACGAGAAGAGAGATTAGCCGAAGTGTGCGGTTAGGATTACCCGAGCATTTTTTCAAAAGGAAATTGGAACAAGTCTATTATTATGGTGCCGGATGTACTTCTTATGAAAAGAAAAATGTATTGGGAGCTTCATTGGTAGCACAATTCAAAACTCCAATTCAGGTAGAGAGTGATTTGCTGGCAGCTGCACGTGGCTTGTTCAAATGCGAGGCCGGCATTGCTTGTATTTTGGGAACCGGCTCAAACTCATGTTTTTATGATGGGAAAATCGTTGTAAAGAATGTCCGGGCAGGAGGTTACATCCTGGGGGATGAGGGTAGTGGTGCTGTATTGGGCAAAATGTTCTTGTCTGATGTACTGAAAGGTTTGGCTCCTAAAGATGTAACGGCGGATTTCTTTGAGAAGTTCCGTATAAGTCCGAATGAGGTTATGGAATCTGTGTATAACCGCCCGTTCCCCAATCGCTTTTCGTTCGTACCTACTTATCATCATTTTTTTGGACTTTTTGGATTAGATTAACCAATGATGACTATTGTATTTGAGCTGATTACCGGTAATCTGAGAAATTTCTTTACTCGTAATGTCTGCCAATATGACTACAAAAATTATCCTATTCGTTTTGTGGGTTCATTGGCTTACAGCTACGCGACCATTTTGCGGGAAGTTGCCCGTGAATTTGGCATCGAACTGGAAATCATTGAAGAAACACCAATGAATGGCCTGATTGAATTCCATTCTTTAAATATAGAAGAACCTTAAATTCTTTATATAATAAGGTGTATAACCTCCTTTTTGCAAATGTATAAATATAAAGTTAAATAAATGCTAAAGGAATGTTCTTGATATTAAATAATAATGTATCTTTGTTAGGACGAAATGAATGAATCATTTCTCACCTTTGTTAATAACGAGTTTTTTATCTCTTAAAACAACCAATAGAGTTAAGTAATTAACAAGATTTTAACCTTGTATAATATATAACTAAGTTCCGTCTGGACTTGGTAAATAAATAGAAAAAAGAGAGATAATATAAAAATGTGAACCTTTAAATAAAGAAAACGCCTATGAGAAATTAAAGAAGCCTTCGGAAATAGTCTGACTAATCCGAACTATATGATTCCCTTACCCTAATTTTGAAAAACTGGTTTAATTAACAAAATCATCAATCACTTATGAATGAAGATCGCAAAAAACGAGGACTTGCCAATGGTAAGTTCTTTACGGCGGTGGCAATCTGTGCTCTGTTTTTAGGCAGTGGCAACGTGATGGCTGCCCAAACAGCATCCAACGACTCACAAGGAGTACAAGAACAGATGCAATCTATCTCTGTAACTGTCACAGTTGTAGATACAAAAGGTGAACCTATTATTGGTGCCAATGTCATTGAGAAAGGTACGACCAATGGTGGCATTACGGATTTGGATGGAGTTTCCAAATTAAATGTAAAGCCCGGTGCTATTCTGCAAGTATCATTTGTGGGATATACTACTCAAGAAGTTAAGGCAACTTCGGTAATGAAGGTTGTTTTGAAAGATGATACGGAATTGTTGGATGAAGTTGTCGTAGTAGGTTATGGTGCACAGAAAAAGGTGAACCTGACCGGTGCGGTGGCTAATGTAGATGTCCAAGAGGCGATTGCAAGCCGTCCGGTAACAGATATTGCAAAAGCTTTGCAAGGTATAACTCCTGGTTTGAGTATCACGACTAATGTAGGAGGTATTGGCGTTGATTCTAATATCAAGTTGCGTGGTGCTACTGGTTCTTTGAGTGCTACGGAAGGGACAAGTCCACTGATTTTGGTGGATAATGTGGAAGTTCCCAGTTTAAGTTTGGTGAATCCGGACGATATTGCCAGCATCTCTGTCTTGAAAGATGCTGCATCTGCTTCTATTTATGGTACACGTGCTGCCTGGGGGGTAGTCTTGATTACGACAAAGACTGGTAAAAAAAATGATAAACCGCGTGTTACCTACTCTAATAACTTCTCTTGGAGTACTCCGACTGTGATGCCACAAGTCGCTAAAACCTATGAGGGAGCACAAGCTATGTTACTGGCTGCCAATAGAAGCGGCGCTTCTACTGTAAGTTCGATAGGATATAATGTCGATGAAATTGCAGTTCAGAAGATGAAGGAATGGTACAACACTTATGGTGGAATGTCACAATCGGAATTAGGCGAAATGCAATTAGGTAGAGATTTTGAAGAACGTGGTGGCAAGTATTATTTTTATCGTCAGTTTGATCCGTTAGATATGTTTATGAAAGATTGGACTCCCCAACAGAAGCATAATCTTTCTGTCAGCGGCGGTAGTGATAAGACAACCTATAATATTAGTTTAGGCTATTTGAATCAACAAGGTATTTTAAAGGTTAATACAGATGAGTATGACCGTTATAATTTCAATGCCAATGTCAATACACAGATTCGTGACTGGTGGTCTGTGAGAGCAAATGTTATGTTCTCTCGTTCCACAAAATCAGAACCATATCAATACACAAGTGGTTATACAGACGTTTGGTACTATTTGTTGCGTTGGCCTTCTTTCTATCCTTATGCTGATTACCAGGGGATTCCTTTCCGTTCAGCTATGACTGAGATAGCACAGGCTAATCGTGAAAGTTTAACTAATAACTTTACTCGTGTTAATTTAGGAACTACTATTAATCCGATTAAGGATTTGGCCATTAATTTTGACTACACTTTCGCTCTACTTAATGATTATCAGAAGCGTAACGGTGGTGAAGTTGGTGGTTGGGATATGTTCAACAGTAGTAATCCTTTGACTTATAATTCAAGTTTTTATGGTGCTACCCATAATCGTGTAGTTGAACGTAGTCGATATACAATGTCCAATACTTTCAAAGCTTATGCCACTTATGAAAAATCTTTTGTACAAAAGCACAACTTGAAAGTGATGGTCGGTATGGATGCTGAAACCCGTGAAAAACTGGGTCATAGTTCAGACCGACGGACATTAGTGAACTTTGATAAACCGGAAATTAATCTGGCCATTGGTGATCAGTATGTAGATGGTACTACCTATCATAATGATTTTGCGGCAGCCGGTTTCTTCGGACGTATTAACTACGATTATATGGGTAAATATCTTCTTGAGGTGAATGCACGCTATGATGGTTCTTCTAAATTTCCCTCGGGAGATCAATGGGCTCTGTTTCCTTCTGTTTCTGCTGGATGGCGTTTAAGTGAAGAAACTTTTATGAAATGGGCAAAACCAGTTCTTTCTGATTTTAAAGTACGCGGTTCTTGGGGTACAATTGGTAATCAGGATGTAGCTGCCAACTCTTTCCTTTCTGTAATGTCTGTAAATAAGTCCTCGGGCTGGGTGATTGATGGTAAGCAAGTACCTTATATTGGTATTCCTTCCGTTGTTTCTCCGTCATTGACTTGGGAACGTGTTACTACTATTGATCTGGGTTTTGATGCCCGTTTTTTCAATAATGAACTTGGTGTCAGTTTTGACTGGTATCAGCGTACTACTTCTGATATGCATTCACCAGGTGAAACATTGCCTTCTACTTTCGGAAGCACAACAATGCCTAAGGTTAATTCCGGGGAATTACAAGGACGCGGCTTTGAGTTGTCAATAGATTATAATAAAAGATTTGCTTGTGGGCTTGGTTTAACAGCACGTGCAACTTTATCTAAGATTCGCGAAAAGATTACGAAGTATAACAACCCGAATAAGAATATTTATGGTAACTACGAAGGCAAGATTATAGGTGAAATCTGGGGATATGAGACAGATCGTCTGTTCCAATATGAAGACTGCTATCAAGATGCAGATGGAAAATGGTTTATTGATACCAATAAAGTACCTTCGCAGGCATTGTATGAAACCGGTGCATTCAAATATGGTCCGGGTGATGTAAAATATAAAGATTTGGACGGTAATGGTGAGATTACTTATGGTGAACAGACTTTGGAGGATCATGGTGACTTGAAACGCATTGGTAATACTTTACCAAACTTTGAATACGGTTTCTCTGTAGCATTGACATATAAGGATTTTGACTTCAGCACATTCTTCCAAGGTATTGGCTCAAGAGATGTATGGGCTGTTGGGCAAACTGGTATTCCGGGATTTATGCCAGGCGAAGGGTGGTTAGAGCATCAGATGGATTATTGGACTCCTGAAAATACAGATGCATTCTATCCTACACCGACTTCTCACTCTTGGATAAACAACGGACAGAATTTCCTGCGTCAAACTCGTTATTTGCAGAACATGTCATATTTGCGTTGTAAGAATATTACATTAGGTTATACTGTTCCGGAAAAATGGATGAAAGTAATAACTTTTACAAGTGGTCGTATTTATGTTAGTGCGGAAAACTTGTTCGAGTTTGATCACACTAATATTCCGGTTGACCCTGAAACGACAGAGAAAGCTGCTGCTTCTAACGGTGAGTACAAATTTGGTAAGAGTTATCCGTTTATGAGATCTATTTCATTTGGTGTTCAACTTACATTCTAATAAAATTATGAAAACAAAAATATTTGCAGTTTTAGCATTGGCTGCTGGTCTCTCTTCCTGCTCGGACTTTCTGGATCGTCCGCCTATGGATCAGATAGAGAATAGTGCAGATTTCTATAATAGTGAGAATAATATTCGCTCTACGATATATGGATGGTATGATATTTATTTTACCGGTTATCAAAGCGGTTGGGTGAAATCGGATTTTTTCGACGGAACTAATGTTGCTAATTGGGTAGATGATTTGGCGCAGAAAGAAGCGACTTTCTTTACAAATACAGCCCCTGCAACTAGTGCCGACTGGTCTTTTGCAAACGTTCGCCGTATTAACCTTGTGTGTGACGGACTTGTAAATTCCACCTTGCCTGAGAGCGTTAAGAACCATTGGATAGGCGTAGCACGCTTCTTCCGTGGTATGGAATATGCTCGTTTGGTAAGGATGTTTGGTGATGTTCCATATTATGACCATGTTGTAGATAATACGGATGAAAAAGCTCTTTATAAAGGGAGAGATTCCAGAGATTTTGTAATGGATAAAGTGTTGGAAGACTTGGAATTTGCTGCAGACAATGTAAAAGAGGCTGATGGAACAGATGGGCTTTGTGTAAATCGGCATGTGGTGAATGCTTTTGAGTCTCGTATTATGTTATTTGAGGGAACCTGGCAGAAGTATCGTGAGGGAAATACAGAATTGGCAAAGAAGTATTTAGAGGCTGCAAAGACTGCCGCGAATAGAGTAATGTCTGCGCAAAAATATAAAATTTCTAGTGATTACAAAGCATTGACTATTTCACTGGACTTGGCTGGTAATCCTGAAATGATATTATATCGTTCTTATGTGGAAGGTATTCTTACTCATGCTGAAATGTCATGGCAATCAGAACAAACATTGGGCAATGGACCTTCTAAGGATTTGGTTGATAGCTATTTGACAACTAATGGGTTGCCTATTCATCAAGACGGAAATACAGTATTTAAAGGTGATAAGGTTTTCAAGGATGAAATGACTGACCGCGACCCACGTTTGGCAGCCAATATTGATCTTGAAGGTGTACGTTTAAATGGTATTGCAGGTGCGGTATATGGTATTGGAGGTTATTTTGGTACTCGTTTTGTTAACGAAGATTTATTCAATACTGCTGCAGGACAGAGTAATACTAATACAACCGACGCACCTATTATGAAACTGAATGAGGTGCTATTGAATTATTTGGAGGCTGCTGCTGAATTAAATGATATGGGAGCTTATACCTTGTCACAAAAAGATTTGGATATTACAATTAATGAAATTCGTAAGAGGGCTTCTGTAAACATGCCTGCTGTTACATTAAGTGGTAAGAACTTTAGTGTGAATGGGGTGATTATCAATGACCCAGATCGTGATTTAGGAAACTCCGAAGTGGTTGGTGACTATGAAGTTTCGCCTATCCTTTGGGAAGTACGTCGTGAAAGACGCATCGAATTGGTGTATGAAGGCATTCGCTTCGATGATATTCGCCGTTGGGGAAAATTGCATTATGCGGATATGAAGATTAACAAAAAGTTAAACTTGGGGGCATGGTTGGATAAGGAAGCTTATTTGAAAGAATATAACCAAGCTAACGGAACGTCATATACCATTGATGATTTGAAAGACATTCTTTTGGATCGTGAAGGTAATTCAGGTTATATCAAACCTATCCAGGTTTCTTCATTATTGCGTACTTATGGAGAAAAAGATTATCTTTATCCTATCCCGACAGGACAGATATCCTTGTATAACAGTAAGAGTGAACAACTGGGAGATTCTTCTATTAAGTTAGAGCAGAACCCAGGCTGGTAATAAGATGCATCACAATGGGAGCTGATTAATTGCTACCCATTGTGATGCATGTTTATTTAGTTGAATCTATAATGGCGGTATACTTGCCTTAATATTTGAAAGATTACAAATAGTTGAGTTGTTATAAACTTAAATTAATATTTATGAGAACATTAACGAAGCTTTTGTGGATTTTATTGCTAGGAGTTGTTTTTTCTTGTCAGGACAATGTGATTGACGCAATTGATGCGACGATAGATGAAAAAAACTTTGATACGAAAATGTATGAGACTTCTGTATCTGTGGAAGATGCAAGAAATGTTGCTGAACTTTTTACTGTAAAGGATGCTCCTCGGACTCGCGTTAGTAAATCTGTCAAGGAAATAATTACTATTGAGGGAGAAGTTAATAAGCCAAGTATGTATATTAGGGGGCGTAAAATAAACTGTGTCATGCGGCGTTTTTTTTCCAAGCTCATCGGTCGGGGATCGGCCAGCGCCAAGGGGGTGCACCAGCACTCCCGACGAGCGTAAAGTTACAACAATTTAAACCTATCTCCAAACTTTATCGCTAATTGTTGTGCGATGG
>ENA-OQCB01000139-OQCB01000139.1-human-gut-metagenome-genome-assembly--contig:-NODE-139-length-34285-cov-5.538146_pt1 | contig 34285 bp, 37 predicted proteins | sample MGYA00242493_ERZ504568 | MGnify/ENA primary metagenome ERZ504568 (study PRJEB26092, sample SAMD00036229) | human gut metagenome | host: Homo sapiens | study: EMG produced TPA metagenomics assembly of...
ATATTTTTTAAAACCGATATTATCACCTTTATTTAAGAGTGCACGCAAAATATAAAGATCACAGACAAAGCTTCCCATAAAGCGTTTATAGAATGACTTTTCTGAAAGCTGCAGGACCAGATCATAATTCTGATTTTGCATTGCCTTACTGACTTTGGATAATACATGGTTTTTTATCATTTGATATGCCAGAAAGCATACGATAAAACCAACTGCTATAACGATTGCCATACCGTCCATTAAATCACCTCGTTCATTTGATTTAGAAAAAGACCATAGACCGAAGTGCTATGATCTTTTTCTTTCGATACACATTCATGTATCTTAAGTAGGATGAGAGAGTTTTAGATAATCGTAAACCTTATTCAGGCATTGTTACGTTGACACCAGCTTTATTCAACTGATCAACAACGCCCTGGATTGCATCGTATGCCTGCTGACCTGTTTTCTCTGCAGCTGCAGGTTCAGGATAGTCATACCAAGAAACAAGTGGATCATATCCACCATTGATAGAAGCACCGTTTTCATCAATTGCCTTAGAGTCACCGGCAAAGATTCCAAATGCGCATCCGACAATACCAGCTACCAGAATCAGAAGGATACATTTGATCGGTGTCCAACCCTTTTTGATTAAGAAGAACAGACCGATTGTGATAACCAGCGGTAACAGCTTCGGCAAGATACCGTTCAACAGATTCTGAACATTGATAGCAGGATCTGCAATAGCGATACGAAGTGAAGTGGAACCATAGTTGGCAATCAATGCACCTACTGTAAAGATACCAAGAATACTAGCAGCACGAGTGAATTCCTTAGCGTTGCTTGTCAGCATGGTTACAGCCTTTGTACCAAGGTTGTAGGACCAGTGCATCAGAAAATAACGAACCGCAAACTGTACAGCGTTGAAGATTACCAGAAACAGAATAGCACCAATGATGCTCTTATCATTCAATGCCATGTTAGCCGTGATACCCGCTGTAATTGGAACTAATGTCAACCAGAACAGCGCATCACCGATACCACCCAGAGGACCGGCAGCGGAAATACGTACGGAACGAATTGTAGCTGTTTCAGCCTTGTTCTGTTCCAGAGATAATACGATACCCATAACGAAGGTTACCAGGAATGGATGCGTATTCAGGAAGTCCAGGTTATGTGCCATGGAAGCCTTTAAATCCTCTTTGTTTGTATGAATCTTTTTCAGACCTGGGAGGATTCCCCACAGCCATCCGCAGGCCTGCATTCTTTCATAGTTGAAAGAAGCCTGCAGGAAGCATGACATCCATACCATTTTATTCAGTGTTTTCTTATCCAGCTTAGCTGCCGGAGTTAAATCGCTATATCTTTCAGGAATATTATATGCCATCAGAAACACCTCCTACATTTGAACCTGCACTGTTTTTGATTTTTGTGTTGATCTGGTAGTCATATAATGCAATAGCCAGACCTACGAATGCACACAGCAGCAGTGTTGCGCTGCTAACAGATTCGATACCCATACAGATGTTAGCCATAACGAAACCTGCGAACAGGAATCCCCACATTTCGCCGGACATCATAACCTTCATCAGGATAGCGAATCCGACAAACTTCATAGCACCACCGGCAGCGTCTAATCCAGCCATTACCCAAGAGAACTGGAAGGACAGGTCTTTCAGTGTTACACCAAGTTTTGATCCACCATAAACACCAGCTACAGCCAGGATACCGAACAGGATACCCAGGATAGCCATTTCTGTAAAGTTAATCATTGCAATTGCTTTTCCGTCTGCCTCTTCAGCAGCTTTATCAGCTTTTGCCATTAAACCTGACATAATAGTAAATGTTAATGTTACTGCATACTGCCCGAATACTGCGAATGGAATAGCCAAACCTACAGCCAGACCTACACCTTCTGCAGTCGGTTCAAGATTCATGGAAACTGCGAACACAGCTGTCATGATTGTACCCATAATTGCGTTAGGCGGCTGCGCTCCACCGATTGGCATACTACCAATCTGTACTAGCTGATAAGCACCACCGACAACGATACCTAATTCAAAGTTACCTAAGATAGCACCAATAATTGGTCCCAGTACAATAGGCTGATACAGGGATTCTAAGAAACTGAACTGGTCAATACCCATAATGAACGCCACTATGAATACCAGTAAAGCTTGAATGATATTTACATCCATGTTGTTTCTCCTTTCAAATCAATGATTTAAGATAAGATTTTTTTAATTTTTCGATAAATTATTATTTGAATAATTTATCAAGATTTTCTACAGGTGTATCTGGAACACGTTTAATTTCCAGCTCTACGCCCAAGTCCTGTAGTTTCTTGAAAGTCGCAACATCGTCATCATCTACAGCAACGCTGGTGGCAACCTGACGCTTGCCGTCTGCCATATGCATGTTTCCGATATTGACTTTCTTAATAGGTACTCCACCTTCTACTAATCTTAGTACATCCTGTGGAGTTTCACAGATAATTGCAATGTGCTGTGCTGGACTTGCTTTTCCGATAATGTCAATTGTCTTCTGAATTGAGAAGAAACGTGTCTGCGCATAAGCCGGTGCAGCCATGTTCATCAATCCCTGACGGAATTCATCTGTAGACACTGCATCATTGGCTACTAACAGAAGGTTAGCTCCTACAACTCCACACCACTGTGTTGCAACCTGTCCGTGAATCAAACGGTTATCAATTCTTGTTAATACGATATCTGGCATTTTGCTCTCTCCCTTCTACCATTAGACATGAACTAATTTACCGAACCTTGATGAGGTGGATTCGATAAGTAAACCCTTTCAGTTCACTTAGATTCTATGTCAAAAAACAGCATAATTCTTTACACTTTTTATCAGTGATTTTGCACTTTTTAGTAATTTTCCGGAGATTTTGCAGGTAAATAATGCAAACTATCAGAAATATACATACCAGCATCAAAATTTTACATATTCCCATGATTTTTGTTAATTGTGTGATAAATAAATTAAATTTGTCTTTTTTTATTACCATTTCCATTTTATGAAAACACTTACATAAAAATATAGAGTTTTCAGTGATTTCATTGCTGCTTGATTTTCTTCCTTTTTCCTTTTATATCAAATCTGAATTTGATATACTAATAGTAATGAGAGGGTGATTGCTTTGTTTAATAAAACAACAAGTTTTATTTTCAATAAATACGGTGAAATCGTCAATGAACTCACAAAGCACCAGACACCGAAGCTCAGTCGCACAATTGTAAAGCTGAAGGACAAGAGCTTTGATAATTTCATGTTCTATACCAGTGACATCTATGTTCGCGTACAGAGCGGAATCGTTATGCTGGTCGTCACAAAGGATGATACTGCCAGAAGCTATGAGCGTTTTGTAGTACATCGCCATATCAAAATACGAAAGGGCGTTAAATTTAATTTTCTATGCATATCCTCCAGTGCTAAGCTGGAAGTGGAGATGGATTTCAAGGCAAAGAAGAGACAGATGTCTACCTATGACCATAATCCAATCGTCTATGAGCCAATCGTACCAACCTTTGAGATAAAAGAAATTCTAGCCTATTATTATCAGGTCCGCAATGCCAGCTATACCTTTCCAGGTGAGAAGCACAATTACTGGGAGCTGACCTTCATCGACAATGGCGAGCTGGAAACGACTGTGGATGGAGAAACGTATCAGCTGGATGAATTGGATCTTATTTTATATGCGCCCGGGCAGTACCATACCCAGAAAACCGGTCACGCAAAATCATGTTCCTATCTCACCATCATGTTTGATATGGAAATACCCGATTCCTATCTTGTCACGAATCGTGTCTACAATGCCCACCGTGATATCCACAACGCTTTAAACAATTTTATTAAGGTCTCCGGCAATGATATGCTTTATGACAGTGAATTGATGCTATGTTACATGAAGGAGCTGCTTATCAAAATTCTGCAATATGACTTCCTTACCAGTTCCCCTGTCGCATCAACACCGATGCAGCAGCGGTTTGAAAATGAGCTGTTAAATGAAATCGTAATTTTTATCAATGACAGCATCTATGAACAGATCACCATCGAGGAAATCTGTCTGAAATTCTCAATATCACGCTCCAGCCTGCAGACGCTCTTTAAAAATAACCTTGGGGTTGCGCCGAAGCAGTATATCAGTGACCTGAAGCTTAACAAAAGCAAGCTGCTCATTAAAGAGAGTGTCTACACAATCAGCGAAATCGCCAGTATGATGGGATTTACCTCCATTCACTATTTTTCAAGGAAATTCAAGCAGCAGTTCGGTATCACTCCGACAGATTATGCAAAGACGATTTACAATTAGCAGCATCTGTAAAGCGTATGGTTATCACAACACACACAGATATGTTCACAGATTCCTATTAGAAATATGGAATGAGTTGGTTTATGAAGGAAGAAAAACTCATATTCAAACAATGATTCATAAAAGGCAGCTGAAAACCAGACGATTTCTTGTATTGTCTGGTTTTTATGTCCTCATGTATATGAATTCAGATGAAAAAGCGAATTATTCTTCTGAGAGAACAGGTAAATGTATAAAAAATGTATTTTGTATGCGGAAAAGTTTATGCCAGCGGTAGCAGAAGAATAGAAGCAATCACGTGATTCTGCAACAGCTCTGTGGTAATCACAAAGGGATATTCTTTCATATAGGAAAGACTTCTGAAACTTTAGTGTCGAATTCATAGAAAAAGCACACAATTCCAGCGTGGTTTTGTGTGCTTTTCATTATTTTGTTTTCGAAGAGTTTCTTTTCTCCAGCACCTGGTTGACCGCAAGTCTGGAAATTGTAATTTCAATTCCTTTTGCCACTTCAACATCGAGGTACTCTTCCTTTGCACGGATAATCTTTCCCCTGATACCGCCTGCGAACAGGATATCCTTCCCCGGCTTCATACGGTTGAGCTGATCCTTCAGTTCTTCTCTTTTCTTTTTCATCATACGTGCGCTGACGATATAATAGATGAGCAGAAAGCAGATGAGCAGAAAACCAAGGGTGATGCAGCACCAGAGTATGGTATGCCAATCAATCATGCATCAGCTTCCTCTTAGATTCCGTCTGTTGGCTCTTCCTGCTGAACAGGCTTAAATTCATAACGAACAACCTGATCTTTTCCAGTGTTCATTGCCATTTCAGTCAGCATACCCAGTTCTTCTACAAACTGGCGTCCCATATTGACTTCAATCAGCATCGGCAGGTTTGTACCGGCAACAACTTCAACATTGCCTCTCGGGTATCCTACCATAACTGCAGTTTTGAATGGAGACCCTCCACCAAGGTCAGACAGAACCAGAACGCCTTCGCAGTCCTTCAGCTCGTCCAGTGCTTTTGTTAATTCGCGTTCCAGGTCATCTACAGAATAGCTTTCCAGGAAGTCTACTGCTACATAATTCTTTGGTTCTCCGGCAATCAGCTTCAATGAGCTGGTCAATCCGGATGCAAAATTACCGTGTCCGGTTACGATTAGTCCGATCATCTTTATATCCTCCGTTCCTATCTCTTTGTGTAAGGGTGCAGAATTACGCCCTTTACAACACGGTTAACCTCTCCTGTAGGACATGGGTTATCCGGAGTTATATCATATGATAAAGATTTGAATAATGCAAGTACCTGTGCAGCAACGATGTAATCAAATCCAAGGAATGCGTTTTCATGCTCATTGTCCAGATCGAATGAGAATGCATAGTCAACCAGACCTGCAACCTCTTCATCTCTCTTATTCATGATTGCCATCAGCTTGTTTCCTTTACGCTGCGGGCTCATTTCCTTAATCAGATCCACTTCATACTGACGGGTATATGGATCGTCACTCAGATAAACGATGGTCAGGGTGTCATCATTGATGATGGATTTCGGTCCATGACGGAATCCCATTGGAGAATCATACATTGTCGCAACGCGTCCGGCAGTCAGCTCCAGAATCTTCAGCTGAGATTCCTGTGCGATTCCCTTCAGGCAGTTTGCGCCAAGATAAACGATACGGTTGAAGTCATATGCGCCTACAGCATCCTTGAAGAATTCCCAGTTGTTGGCAAGCATTCTTTCTGCAGCCTTGATAACGTCCTCCAGCTCTGCTTTCACTTCATCCAGATTATCCAGACTGAAGCACAGCAGGGTGGCCAGCATCATATTAGAGAAGCTGGAAGTCATAGCGAAGCTTTGATCGTGTGTTTCAGGAGTCAGATTGATTGCATATGCATTCTCTCTTTTTTCCGCTGCCTTTGAAAGAGCACCCTCATGATTGCAGGTAATAAACAGATGATACAGATTCTTACCGCATACTTCATCCGCTACATCTACTGCACCTACAGATTCCGGTGAGTTTCCGCTGCGTCCGTAAGAGATCAGCAGGGTTGGTTTTGTCTGTGACAGATAGTTTTCCGGAGCTGCCACGATATCTGTAGTGGCATATGATTTTGTTTTATAGTTTGTTCTCTTGCTCACATATGTGAAGATGGCGTTTCCAACGAATTCACTGGTACCTGCGCCTGTCAGAATGATATCATAGTCATCGTGTTTCGTTACGTTTTCGATAAATGCCTTGATTTCTTCCTTGTGTTCCTCTACCTGCTTGATTGTTTTTTTCCAGGTGTTCGGCTGCTGGTTAATTTCTGTTGCCGTGTAAATTCCTTTTAAACTTTCCCATTCTTTTGTGTCTTTTCCAAAGATCATGTTCCTTCACTCCTTTTCCGGATTTGAAATCCTTTTCATTACGATTTCATTATAGCTCAGCGTTTATAAAAAAACAACGAGGTGCGCAAAATGTTGTTAATTTGTACAAAATTATTGCTAATTTATATTCTTGTTTTGCTAGACGAAAAAAGCGTTTCCATATATAATGTAAACTAGAGGTGATAACATGGCTAATAAAGCTGTAAATAAGAAGAAAAAAGGCATGAGCGGTGAAGATCTTGCCGGCATGCATATCTATAAGGATGATCACAACCGCTATGTGTATTATAATGTTTTCGATCATGTTGGTTACATTCTGAACGATATTCCAAAATACAAAACCTACAGCTCCCGTTTCATTGTAGGTCTGATTGGCGGTATTCTGGCATACTCCTTTGATTTGGGTGCTCTGCTTTCCATTATCATTGGTGTTGCGGCTTACGCACTGATGGAGGTAAAATTCCGTTTGTTCCTGAAAAAGCAGACGCAGATACCGAATTTCAAGCCGAAGGAACGCCCGCCGAGACTGCTGACTGCCGCAAGTGAAGAAACAAAGAAAATTTATATGAAAATAGCCGCTTATCTGTTGTTTGGTATTCTGATCATTCTGCTTCCGTTCTCGGAGGGTGGCTATGATGATCTGATGAAAGCCATGTGTATTGCATTGGGCATTCTTGCAATCGGTGTTTCACTGTTTCAGGTTCGCGCTCTGTTTTATAAAAAAGCCAATCCTTCTTTGACAGATAAGAAATAAGTAATGAACGGATATCCGCTATATGGATATCTTTTTTTATCCCTTTCTGTCTTCCTTTATCAAAGGATGTATGGATTTTCATATGAGCCAGCACTTCCTCCTATGAGTGCCTGTGTCTGTTTTCAGAATGCACCTTAGGATTTCCATTACCTTCGCAGATGATCTCCAACCGGATGACTATGCTTCCCTTTGCTGGAAAGGCCTGTGTTTCAGGTAAACAAAAAAAGATATGCCGGATGCATATCCTTAATAATATTCATGAATCCAGAGCGGCCGCAGTGCAGAAGCAAAGGCCTCGGCAGCGGATTTCACCTCCAGATTGTAAAGCTTGTTGAAAAGCTCCGGATTATTGATTCTGGCCATGATGAATGGCTGTTTTTTTGGAATCAGCAGCGGAAATATTTTTTCCAGTTTCTCACTCTGGGATACCTCTACAAGTATCTCCTGTTCCCTGCCGATTGCCGCCTTCAACAGACGCATCAATACGACAGATTCCAGATAGATTGCTTCTTCCACATGAATCTCCTGTTTTTTCTTATGGAAAATCAGATAGCCGCAAACCTCCCCCTGCCGGTTCCGATATACCACCATCTGCTTCTGTGTAACCACAATTTCGTTTTGCAGAAGTACATAATATTCCCGATCACGCACATAGCAGCCGTCAAAGTGCTTTGTAAAATTCTGATAGGCCTGTAACAGCTCCTGCGGCTCAGCCGCATAGGATATGTTTGTCAGCGAAACCTTGTGCAGACATTCTCTGGGAACCGTATACAGCTTTCTCTCATACACGGTCTCAAATCCGAACTGCTCATACAGCTTTGGATAAAAGCCGCGAATCAGTGTTACCAGATGATTGTGTCCCGCCTCATCAAGCGCCGATTCCATCAGTCTGCGCATATGTCCTCTTCTGCGATAATCAGGCAGCGTGGACACACCGAGTATGTAGCTGATTTTCAGCTGCTTGTCGCGTAAACGAAGGATATGCTCATTGAGCTGCAGACTGGAAATAATGCGCTGATCCTGTTCCAGAGCAATACAGCGTCCCTTGTCGAATATATTTTTAAAATAAAAATTCAGATAATTTCGGTTTTGATTTGGATACGACTGCTTCCATAATTCATATATTTCTGCCTTGTCCTGCTTCCCTGCATCTCTCAGCATACGTTACTCATCATCCCGTTCTGTGAATTCCACATCAATGACATCATCGGAATCCAGATTGGAATTGTTGCCGGTTGTATACTCTTCCTGCTGCTGGTTCCATTCATTTTCATATTCCTCCATATGCCTGCGTACCTTTCGCTTGGCATACCAGATAAGTATGGAAAATGCAATCACAATAATTGCAACGATCGGCAATATCACCGGCAGCAGTGTTATCACAATATAAATGACCAGGCAGATAAAGAGTAGATAAATGATAACATCCATGTACGATTTCCTCGCTTTCTTCTCTCATTATAATATAAAACCGCACATCTGTGAATGTAAAAGCGTAAAAACTTAACCTGCCCCGGCATCTGTCTGTTCTTTTTCCACAGTCCGCTGCTTCTTTTTGCGTTTGTGCAGCATATACAGCAGCATGAGCAGCCAGAGCAGTAAAGCAGCACCGAAATACAGCGGACCGACAAGTGCAGGACGGCTTTTGGTTTTCACTTCGGCAGGCTTAGCCATCGTCTGTGTGGCATCATAGGCACTTTCCAGACGTTTTTCATACGTATATTCCGGATTGCGGATCATCGGATAGGCGTGCCCCTGCTTCATCAGCTCCTCCTGTACCAGCTTATCATCAGCGAACAGATACACGGGAACCGGCTCTTCGATCTTGCTGGAAGGATCAATTTCAAAACGGATGGATGTTGCATCCTCCAGCAGCTCACAGGTCTTTTGCCAGCCCTCTTCCTTTGTTATTTTCGTATTGAACAGCGAAACTCTGAATTCACTGTCCTGACTTTTCAAAACAATCTGATCCTGGCTGCAGCTGACCAGCTTTGCAGAATAGCTTGTCGCATGCAAGAAAGGAAAAAGTGCAAACATAATAAACAGTCTTAATTTCATAAGATCACCCTTTATAGTCTGCACTTTCTATTCGATTTTATTCCTTGCGATACTGATCTGCCAGTTCCCGCAGCTTTGCAAGGCGATGCTTCATACCGGATTTGGATATCGTTTCATTGAATTCCTCTGCACAGTATTCACACAGCTCGTTCAGGCTGGCTTCCGGCAGCTGTTTTCTGGCATATGCGACATGCTGAAGCTTTTCCGGAAGGCTGTCCAGGGTGCGATAGGTCTCGATCCACTGAATATCCTCCAGCTGTTTTTTGCCGGCGGTTATGCTTTTCATTTCATTTGCCAGCTCACAGTTGTCCAACCGTGTTAAGGAATTCATGAAATCCCGCTGAATGCGGCTGTCCTCAAAGGTGAATACCGCATCACTTGCTCCCACACAGCGCAGAAAGTCACTGATTTTATCACTGGCCTTCAGGTAGACAACCTCCTGATTCCGACGCCGGATCTGCTTGGCAGGAAGATCAAAGCGCTGCATCAGCTTCCATATGAATTTGGCCAAATCCACATTCTGGGTACTGATTTCCAGATGGTAGTTGGATTTGCTTGGAGAATTCACAGACCCTCCGGCCAGAAACGCACCCGCCAGATATGCTCTGGCACAGCATTCCTTGCGTACCATCTTGCTGGAGGGATGGTTCTGCAGTCCGCGCTCTGTCATAATTTCCAGATCACGAAGTATTTCCATCGCCTTGTTTTTCACGCGGATTACATAGATGTTGTTTTTCTTCAGTTTCATCTTCTTTATGACAGACAGCTGTGTATCCACCTGATACAGCTCCTTTAAAAAGCGAAACACGCGCTTGGCGGTATTGGCATTTTCCGTTTTTACCGTCAGATGCATACCCTCCGATGTAAAATTCATCGTAGAGCACATCTGCAAGACAGCAGTCAGCTCCGCCTTCATGCAGCAGGGATGCAGCTCATTTGCCGCAATCTGCGATTTTACTTCCGTTGTAAACGACATTTCTATTCATCCTTACTGTTTATAATCTCTCCGAGAACATCCCGGATTTTATTTGAATCATGGCGGATCAGATCATCATCGAAATTCAATACATCCCGATATAGAATTTGATAGGAATGCTCCTCCTGTGCAACCCGTACAGGTTCACTTCCCATATCCTTGTATTTTTCAAGAATATGACGCTGGGCACGGTTGTTGTGTGTGATTACGATATCCACCGCCTCCGAAAAGGAGTGCTTCTGTATGGCCGCAACATGGTCCTCCAGCGTGAAATCATCCGTTTCCCCCGGCTGGGTCATGGCATTGCAGAAGTAAATCTTTTTTACCGGATTGCTGCGCAGCTGCTCCACAACACCGTCAACAATCAGATTCGGCATAATACTGGTATACAGACTTCCGATACCGTATACGATGACATCCGCTTCATGAATTGCCTGCAGGGCTTCTCTGGTTGGTTCCACGCGCTGCTGATAAAACACCTTTTCTATCCGGTTGTTGAAGTTTGGAATATTGCTTTCCCCACGTACAATCGTTCCATCCTCCATCACGGCATACAGGGTGATGACCTGCAGCGAGCTTGGAATGATCTGTCCCTTTACGTTGAGAAACTTTGAGAATGTACGGATAGCTTCCATAAAGCTTCCGGTTGTTTTTGTCATGGCGGTCAGGATCAGGTTTCCCAGGTTGTGTCCGCCGACATCATCACAATCCCCGTCAAATCGATAGTTCATAAGAGACGTAAAGATACTCTCCTCCTCCGCCATGGCGCACATGACATTGCGTACATCCCCCATGGCAGGGATATGAAACTGACGTCGGATCCGCCCGGTGCTTCCCCCGTCATCCGCTACGGTGACAATGGCCGTCAGATCGATATTCTCAATCTGCTTCATACCACGCAGCATAACAGATAAACCAGTCCCTCCGCCGATTACGACTACATTTTTCATTCGGTCAGCCTACTTTCTTATCTCTGTGTGATTTATAGCAATGATAATGGTCCCTATAGTGGGAATACAGCCAGTTGGTGACAGACACGCTTCGGTGGTGCCCTCCGGTACAGCCGATTCCCACGGTTAAATGATTTTTCTTTTCATTTTTATACTGGATAAACACATAGTCCAGAAAGCTTTTCAGATGACGGATAAATTCCTTCGTCTGATCAAAGCTCATGACATAATCATAGACCGGAGCATCATCGCCAGTCTGTTCACGCAGCTCCTCTATATAATATGGATTCGGAAGAAATCTGACATCAAAAACAAGGTCTACATCCATCGGTACGCCATGCTTAAAGCCAAAGGATACGAAGGAAATCGAGAAGACCGGCTTGCTGTTGAGTGAGAGCTTCTCCATCAGCACACTTTTCAAGCCGTGCTGATCCATCATGGTCGTGTCGATGTGAAGGACCGCACGTTCATTCAGCGCGTTGAACATATCACGTTCCACCTCGATAGCCTCCTCCAGCGTATTCGCCTTGGAAAACATCATCATCGGGTGATGGCGTCTTGTGAATTTATAGCGCAGCAGCAGCTTTTCATTGGATGCGTCCAGAAAAACCACGCGTACATTTACATCTATATTCTCAAAATACTGCAGGAACTTCGGATAATCGATCGCAGTCGTTGCCAGAGCGATATTGCTGTAGCGCGGATCCGGCTTGGCGTTGATAATTTTCCCAGAGATTCCAGCAGCTGCACGGGGAAATTATCAATGCAGTGATATCCCATATCCTCCAGAATACCCATGGCCGTCGTTTTACCGGCTCCGGACATTCCTGTTATCAATACTACGTTCTGTTCGTTCATTGCTACCACCTCATATCATAAGTTTACCACAGCATACAGGTGTGCGCCAGTTTTTAAGCAAAAATATAAGAATGTGGACATTCCTCCTTGTACTTATGAGAAAAGCAGATACGTAAATGTATTGGCTTTGTTCACATAGTGCTTTGTCTGTCTGCCCGCCTGTTTTCTGTCATGGATAGGCCGTTTGTTCAATTGGCTGTGAACTACCGCCAGCTATATAGCAAGCGGCTTTTAATGAATGCCTGCACATTCATCAAAACGTTTTGTTCGTGTTCAGATACACGTAACTGGTACGAGGCGTTTTCTTTTTATGCGAATAGGAGCGTTATGGGCATAGCCTTCCTGCATGTGCATTTCTACCATATCTCAGAAAGCGTTTACCGCAGTTTTCGATGTAAGCGTTTTAACATTACCGCATCAATATGGTAAAACGTTTTATCAAAACTGTTGACACCGCTTTCACTCCGTGATATTATATCCCCGTAAACGTGATAAAACGTTTTATCAAGGAGATGAAAGACATGAGGTTCCTTTGTAAGGATAATGCGCTTACCGCATCCATCTACATTGATTTGCGTAGAAAAGTGAATTTCAAAGAATACAGAAAAGAGGATGTGGAAACGGCGATTGCCAATTCCCTGTACTCCGTTGTGGTATTTGATGATAAGCGTCCCATCGGCATTGCCCGTATTGTCGGAGATGGCCGTATCGCCTTCTTTATCAAGGATGTGGTGGTGGATCCTGCTTATCAGAAGAACCGGATCGGAAATCTTCTGATGCAGAAGCTGCAGGAATATCTTGCAGGCGCTGCCTGTGAGGGTGCCTACATCGGTCTCATGTCCACACCGAACTGTGTTCCCTTCTATAAAAAGCATGGCTTTCTGGAGCGTCCATGTGACGGAATGGGGCCGGGTATGGTGAAATTTTATGATCCCTGTGAGGTGAGAAAATGAAAAAAGTGATTGTATTAGGTAGTTTAAACATGGATCTGACCATACAGTGTGTCGATCTTCCAAAGAACGGGGAGACCATCAACGGATCTGATTTCTTTGTCAATCCGGGCGGTAAGGGTGGCAACCAGGCGGTAGCTGCAGCCAAGCTGGGGGCCGAAACGCATATGATTGCCAATATCGGCAATGATGTGTTCGGAGAACAGCTGCTGGAGGCACTGCAGGGCTATGGTGTTCATACGAAAGGCGTTTTCCGTGATGCGCATGAAACCAGCGGAGTTGCAATGATTATCCGAAGTCATGGAGATAACCGCATCATTCTGGGGAATGGAGCAAACCATACGCTGCCGGAAGCGGCCTTCGTGGAAATGCTGCAGAAGCTGGCACGAAAGGATGATATCTTCCTGACACAGCTGGAAAATGATTATGCACTGGTAAGAAACGCATTGCGTCATGCAAAGCAGGCGGGCATGTACACGATGTTAAATCCCGCACCTGCCCGTGTTCTGGACAGTGATGTGTATGAGCATCTGGATCTGATTGTTGTGAATCAGAGTGAATGCGAGCTGTTGACCGGGATTTATCCAAGTGATGAGGAGTCCTGTATGGAAGCCTTGCTCAGCTTTGAAGCCAGAGGTGTGGATGCGCTTATCACACTTGGAACACACGGCAGTATGTGCAATGCCTTTGGCAGGTATCTGTTTGTACCTGCACAAAAGGTGGAAACCGTTGACACTACAGGAGCCGGAGATTCCTTTATCGGAGCTCTCTGCAGCTGCCTGTCAAGGGATGTGGATATGAAGGAAGCCATGGAATTTGCGACCAGAGTTGCGGCACTCACCGTAACACGCAGAGGCGCACAGGCATCCATCCCGTATAAAAAGGAAGTAGAGCACTACTTCAAGGAGGAAAACTGATATGAACAAACGTCCGATTATCATCGATACCGATCCGGGTATTGATGACGCACTCGCCATTGCCATTGCATTATTCTCAGATGAGCTGGATGTCCGTCTGATTTCAACCGTTGCAGGTAATGTCGGTCTGGATAAGGTAACCTACAACGCCCTGCGCCTGTTGAAATACTTTGGGCGTGAGGATGTTCCGGTGGCTGTGGGTGCCGACCGACCGCTGATTCGTGAATTTGAAGATGCCAGCAGTGTACATGGAAAAAGCGGTATGGAGGGCTTTGATTTTGAAGAGCCGACGCAGCAGCCGTTAAAGGAAAATGCCGTTGATGCCATGCGCAATGTCATCATGAACAGCAGCGAGCCGGTAACTCTGGTTCCAATTGCACCGCTGACCAATATCGCGCTGCTGTTGAAGACCTACCCCGAGGTGAAGCGGAATATCCGTGAAATCGTCCTCATGGGAGGCAGCGCAAGCCGTGGAAACAAGGGTGTCATGGCTGAATTTAACATCGCATTGGATCCGGAAGCCGCACATATGGTATTCCACAGCGGTGTAAAGCTGACAATGGTTGGACTGGATGTCGGATTAAAAGCTCTGGTATTGCCGGAAGACAGTGAGGAAATCCGCACCATGAACAAAACCGGGGAAATGGCATACTGCCTGTTTAAGAAATACCGCGGGGGAAGCTTTCGCACCGGGCTGAAAATGTATGATGCAACAGCGGTTGCCTATCTGTTGAAGCCGGAGCTGTTTGAGGCGGTGGAAACGTATCTGGATGTCGAACTGCATGGCACGATGACTGCCGGCTGTACGCTGGTTGATCTGAAGGGCTATTTAGGGAAAGAGCCGAATGCCACAGTTTGTCTGGATATCGACGGGAATGCATTCCGTACATGGTTCAAGGAAGCCATTGCGAAATGCAGATAGAATGTATAATATAAAAGGAGAGAACACATATGAATGATATCATTATGTATGGATCTGCACTGATTGCCGTTATTATCGTCGTTATCATGCTGATCAAAAAAATGGATATTAAAGTCACACTGTTTGCCATGGGTATTGTGTTGATGTATATCGCAATCGCCATGGGAAATCCAATCGCAATCAAGGAATTTGAATCAACCGGTCTTACCGTACTGGATCCGCTGAAGGCTGTAATCGATCAATTCAAGAGTACACTTCCGGCTGCCGGCTTCATCATTCTGATTCTGGGCGGCTATTCCGCCTATATGACGAGCATCGGTGCCAATGAGGTTACGGTTCATACTCTTACCAAGCCAATCAAGAAAATTAAATCGGTATATATCCTTGTTCCACTGGTATTCCTGATAGGAAATGTACTGTCTCTTGTAATTCCAAGTGCTTCCAACCTTGCCATCATCCTGCTTGCGACACTGTATCCTGTTTTGCGTCAGGCCGGTATGTCTCCGTTGACCGCAGCGGCAGTCATTGCCACTACCGCAACGGTTATGCCGACTCCTCTTGGCGGTGACAATGTTGCCGTAGCAACAGAGCTTGCAAAATATCCTGCATTTGCAGGTATGAGTGTTACCGACTATGTTATCCAGTACCATGCCATGATTTCCGTACCGACCCTGATTGTTATGGCCGTTGTGCACTTCTTCTGGCAGAAGTTTATGGACAAGAAAAACACAGGTAAGCTGGAAGACAATGTTGAGGTTCACGAGGTTAAGGCGATTCCGGAAGGCGGATTGTATCGTTTTGTTTATACATTGCTTCCCATCTTCCCGATTCTGCTTCTTATCGTTGTTTATATCATTCGCAGCGTAACCGGAAGTAATGTTGATATCAGTGTTGAGGTAGCTTCTCTGCTCTCCTTCCTGATCGCTATCGTGTGTGAAATTATACGTACGAAGGATAGTGGAAAGGTATTGAAGCAAACAGAAGATTTCTTCAAGGGAATGGGAAGTTCCATGCCAATCGTTGCACTGCTGGTTGCAGCTAGTGTATTTGTATTAGGTCTGAATTCCATTGGTCTGATCGATGCTTTACAGACTGCCATGCTTGGTGTTCAGGGATCAGGAATGGGCTTTGTACTTCCGTTGATTCTGATGGGACTGACGATTCTGATTGTACTGCTGAGCGGAAGTGGAACAGCATTGTTCTATGCCATGGTTCCTTTGATGGTACCACTGGCTGAAGCTGCCGGAATCTCTGCCATCGCCGTATCCATTCCGATGGGACTGTGCGGTAATCTGATGCGTGCGGTATCCCCTGTTGCAGCCGTTGTTGTCATTGTTGCCGGTACGATTAAAGCGAACCCTCTGGATATTGTTAAGCGTACCTCTGTTCCTATGATCGCCGGTGTTGTTACCATGTTTGTTTTATCCATGATCATGTTCCTGTAAAATCATCAGCAATCCCTGCAGGATTATGATAAAATAAAGGTAATTATCAGGAAGGGTAATTACCTTTTTAAAAATTACAGTGCAGGAGGAGTATATGAAAGTGACCATTAAGGACATCGCAAAAAAAGCAGGTGTCAGTGTCAGTACGGTGTCGCTCGTGTTGAACGATAGACCATGCCGTGTAGCTCAGCAGACACGCGACACCATCAAGGACATTGCGAAGCAGTATAATTATAAGGTCAATCAGACCGCAAGAAGTCTGGTCACCAGAAAATCGAATATTCTGGGCCTCATCATCCCGGATATCGAAACCTGTTCTTCTCCGCATTATGCAAACGGATGGAGGAATACCTCCGGGAGCTGGGATACGCACTCATGATCGTCAAATTCCAATGATCATGCAGCGGATGACAGCATGCTCATCGATCTCCTTGTTTCAAGAGGGGTTGACGGTCTTGGTATCACCGTCAGCAATGAATCCTTTCAGGATGAAACGATACGCAAAAAGCTGGCATCCCTTTCCATCCCCTATGTGATGATTGACCGTATGTATCCCGATCTGAATTGCAGCAAGGTTTATTTTGATAACGAATCAGGTGCTTATATGGCCATTGAAAAGCTAGTGAAAAGCGGCCACCAAAAAAATCGCATGCATCGGAATTTCTTCCGCAAGCAAAACTGGGGCGAGCCGTGTTGCAGGCTATCGCAAAGCTATGCAGCAGTTCCAGCTGGAGGTTCGTGAAGATTATGTTCTCGATGGAAATTATCGCTTTCAGGGTGGATATACCTGTGCAAAGCAGCTGATGAAGATGGATGTTACCGCTGCCTTTATCTGTAATGATATGATGACACTGGGGGTCATGCGTTACTTCCAGGAGCATCATGTCCGCATACCGCAGGATATATCCATCGTCAGCTATGACAACACATTAAACCGGTTTACGCTGGGTACTGAGATCACAAGTGTGGATCAGAATGTCGGACTGCTGGCGAAAACTTCCTGTAATGAGCTGCTGGCACAGCTGCGTGATCCTGCGCATCGTCAACAGGATATCTGTCTGAAGCCGCAGCTGATTGAAAAAGACAGCGTACAAATCATATAATACAAAAAGTGCACCATGGCATCACCCGGGTGTACTTTTTTCATGTATAACCGCACTGGCTTTGGTTCAGGATGTGAATTGGCCTGTATCATTGAAACAGTCTTTGCAGAATTCGCAGGAAGGGAGCACTGCTTTCCCATACCTCCCCCATGATGTTACCGGATTGAGAAATCGTTTCATACTGTTCACCGGTTATCATGTCCTTTAAGGCAGCCGGATTCAATGTAAGAAATTCCCGCAGTACGGCGCTTTGCGACTGCTTTATCTGTGAAGAGCCTGTATTCTTGTTCTTCCCTGTATATAATTGCTCTGTATCCGCATAATCTGCTTGGGCTGTCGTCTGTATTGCATCCGGTTTTCCTTCATGTTTCTCCATCCTGATCACCTTCTCTTTTTTTCTCTGTTCTTTTTTTACAGCTTCGCTTATCTGTGAGGCATCCTGTCCAATCGTCCAAGGTATTGTTTCGTCTTTGTCATTCGGTGTATCCGGTACATAGGGAGACTCTCCTCTTCCACCGCCCTGCCCGTCATTTCCTTCTCCACCGCCATCATTTTTATTCTGGTCAGAAGCATCCGGAATCGGATTTCCGGCAGCATCATGCACCTTTAGCACATAGCTTCGTCCATCATAATATCCACCGATGATTTCAACTCTGGCATAGGTGAACGGTTCTGTTACCTGCAGCATATAAACAACAATATACGGTGGCAGGACAATGCTTCCCGGTGCATACTGCGACATGCTGTGAATGCTGTTGTGTTGAAATTTCCAATGCGTTTTGTCAGTGCTTGTATACAGATGAATCGCTTTGGCATTATATGCCCGCGGAAAATGAAAATAATAATCGGTATCATTGCGAATCATATACAGTGACATATCAAACACAGGTTCGCTGTCGGGGATGATATAAAAGGGAAACGCATGCTCAATGATATCAATCCGTTCCCTGCTGCTTTCATCCGCAATACCATACAAATAAAATGGCTTGTGTGTCTGCATGCCACGCTCATATGCTGTGGTATCATACTGCAGGGATATCTGAAAGCTTTTTTCTTCTCCGGTTTCTGACACAGCAGTCACTTCAACCTGCTTAGGCAATGGCAGATCATCCACCATATGGGATTGCAGGGCTGCAATCTCCTTTGCCGGCATGGGAGTGTCCAGCTTCCATGCCTTTTCCAGCGGTTGATTGTTTTCGACGATAATAACCTCATTGCCGATATAGCAGCCGTCCGGTATCTGAATCGCCTTTGAACCAGTGCCGTTTACCTCAATGCGTGAATACTCAATTTGAAACCAGTCCGCAAGCACGCCGATGCTGTTGTCTCCGTTGGTATAGATATCAACATCCACCATACTTGCGGAATAATAATGTTCCTGATACGGATTTTTATTTAATACTCCGATTGCATTTTCACCCTCAGCACTGATATAATTCTTCTTATCTGTATATTTTGCATATAATCCTTCACCGCCGGCTATTTCCAGAGCTGTTCCCTCTGTGCTGTGAATGCGTAAACCAAATGCACTTACACCGGTATTCATATATACCAGCGGTCTGTTTTTTCCGCTGCCCTCTATCGTCAGTGTTTTTTCTTTATCGACAAACCCCCATGCAGCATCGTTATTGAAATTATCTATATTAACGTTGGAATCCCCATCGATGTTATGTTCAATTCTTACCTGATAGCCATTGGTATAAATGGTAATCTCTCTGCTTGTGATGATATCCGCATTGATGATCATGTCACCCTGCATTTCAAATGTCCCACCCTGCGGATGCTCGTGTACAAAGCTGAGAAAGCGTTCAAATTCCGTTTGTATGCTATCAGCCGCATATACCGGTAACAAATAATGAAGCAGCATACATACCATGATTCCAATTCCTGTTATCCTTTTCATATTCTCTCACCTTTCACTGCATCACTTCTTCTATTTTAGCATATCCTGTCAGCCGGCAATATAACAGATTTCACATTTGAAGCATTCTTTATGCCATGGAATGTATTCCCTTCCGGTATTTATCTACCCTTCCTTATATTATGAGGTATCTGTTGTGATTTTTTTGTTCAGAAAGCCATGACAATCAGGAAATGATAAGAGGATGTGCATAGATTTACATTGTATGCATGAAGAAAGTCTGTTTTCATAAAGCAGATGATTGTTCGTTATACAAGATACTTTAAGAGACAGAAAGAGAAGCATCAATGCAGAAAAAAAGACAGGTCTTCCAATATCCATGCAGGATATTGCGGATGACTGTCTTTCTTTATCCCATTCGATTTACAGCTGTGTGAACATTTCCTTCGGTGCACCGCACAGAGGACACTTGAAATCCTCCGGAAGCTCTTCCCACTTTGTACCCGGGGCAATTCCCTGATCCGGCAGACCTGCCGCCTCATCGTATTCCCAGTTACAGATATCGCAAACGTATTTTGCCATAATCAGATCCCCTTTATCTCATGAAATGCATGCTGTGCCGCAATGGCTCCGTCGTTGGTTGCCGTAACAACCTGGCGCAGTTTTTTCGCAATGACGTCTCCGGCACCATAGATGCCCTTTGCCTTTGTTTCACAGTTTTCATCCACGATCATGTAGCCGCGCTCATCCAGGATACCCAGCCCCTCTAAAAAGGAGGTAGCCGGATCCAGTCCGATATACGGGAATATGCCATGTGTTTTCATTTCTGTTTCCACATTCGTATCCACATTTCGTATGACCAGACCGGTAACGCGCATGCCGTCATCGACAACACGCACCGGCACATGCTTTGTCACCACCGTGATTTTCGGATTATCCTTGATTGCATTTTGAACAATGCTGTCTGCACGGAATACATCCCGTCGTATTATGATATTCACCTTGCTGGCAAACTGTGTCAGATAATTTGCTTCCTCCAGCGCAGAGTTGCCGCCGCCGATGACCACAACCTCCTGATCGCGGAAAAATGCACCGTCGCATACTGCACAATAGGATACACCGCGTCCGACATTTTCCAGTTCCCCCGGCACATTCATCATACGCTCCTGTGTTCCGGTTGCCACAATGACAGCCTTTGCCTCATACTCCGTTCCATCCTCACAGACGATTTTTTTATATGCGCCATCCTCCACACGGATGACATTGCCATACAGGTATTCCGCACCAAAGGATGTGGAATGCTCAAACATATCGCTTGCCAGCTTGGCACCGTTTGTTTCAATAATGCCCGGCCAGTTGCTGATTTCCGCCGTCTTGATCAGCTTTCCTCCGGGAGCACCCATTTCCAGCATTGCTGTTTTCAAGCCGGCTCTGCTTCCATATATTGCCGCACTCATGCCGGCAGGTCCGGCACCAATGATAATTAAATCGTAACGTCGCTCCATTCGTGATCCTCCTTTATGATCGTAATCAGATCAGACATGTCTCTAATGATAGCACAGGGTTTGCACAACTGCATCTCTTGTGCCCGTGATTCTTCATAGACAAAGGCTACCGAGAAGGCGCCCATCTTCTTACATGCCTCTATATCCGTAGGTGCATCCCCTACATAGACAACATCATCATGCGGAACATGCAGCTGTTCACAGGCAGTCAGAATACCAATCGGATCGGGCTTCGGCCGCTCAACGTCCGCACCGCCCAGGATAATCTCAAAATACGATTCCAGATCAAACTGCTTCAATCCCATACGGACAATATCCTGCAGCTTGTTGGACATGACGGCAAGCGGATAATCGTTTGCTTTTAAATATTCCAGCGTTTCCTTCACATGGGGAATCGGCTTGACAAATTCATCATGATGCTCATGATTGTAAGCACGATAGCAGGCGATGATTTCATCTACCTGTTCCTCCTTGAAATAGCGCAAGAAGGACTGCTTCAGCGTAGGTCCCAGAAAGGACTGCTTTTCCTCTTCACTCAATGTATAGCCCGGCTTGTATTGTGCAAAGGTATGCTCAAAGGACTTGTAAATCAGCTCCTTGGTATCCACCAGTGTGCCGTCCAGATCAAAGATCACCGCCGGCTTGTGCTTTTTAAACGGATAGATGTTTTTAAATACCTTATCCCAGACACCGAGTATTCCTAAAATGCCGATCAGGACACCGAGCAGAGATACCAGCTGTGCGACGCGAAGTCCTCCCAGCATCAGGGAATCGGTTCGCATTCCTTCAATAAAGAAGCGAATCATGCCATACCATGCCAGATAGGCAAATGCCAGATCCCCGCGTTTTTTTCTGCCGTGTTTTTTATAAACCACGGTAATCAATACGAAGCCAATCAGATTTCCGACGCTTTCATACAGGAAGGTCGGCTGACGGAATGCACCGTCAATATACATGTGATCACGGATAAAGGCCGGGAAATGATCATAGAAGCTGGCATTTACCACACCGCCATACGCCTCCTGATTTATGAAATTCCCCCAGCGGCCGATTGCCTGCGCAAGCATCATATTCGGAAAAACAACATCCATAATACGCAGTCCGTTATACTGATAGCGGCGGAAGTAGAACCATCCGAATATCGTTCCGGCAATCACACCTCCGTGAATTGCCAGACCGCCCTCCCATATATAGAAGATACGGATCGGGTCTGCCGCATACAGATTGTTCCATTCAAAGATAACATAATACAGACGGGCACCGATGATGGCGATCGGCAGCATCATCAGAAAGAAGTTTTCAAATACCTCTTCCTTATACCCCCATTTCTTAAACTGACGAAGAGATAAAAAATATGCCAGAAAGGCACCGGACAGAATCAGCACGGCGTACCATGTGACCTGTAAGGATCCTATCGTCAATACAGTTTTCATATCGGGAAAAATTGTCATAAAAGCCTCCTATTGTTCATTCTTGTTCTTTTCGATATAGTCAAGGACACGCTGCTCAAACTCCTTGGCGCTGTCCATCCCCATGACGGATAACATATAATTCGTTACCGCAGATTCAATAATGACTGCCATAGAACGGCCTTCACGCACCGGGACAACGATTTTCGGTATGTCGATGCCCAGAATATTCTCATGCTTTTTTCTTCGATTCCTACGCGGTCATAATCCTGATCCGCTTTCCACGGCTCCAGATTGACCTGGAAATTGATTTCTGCTTTAGGCAGGACAGAGCTTACGCCGAACATTCTGGATACATTGATGACACCGATTCCACGAATTTCCAGCATTTCCCGCAACAGCTCCGGAGCCTTCCCTACAATTTTGTTGTGGATTCGATAACAGTCCACTCGGTCATCCGCCACCAGCAGGTGACCGCGCTTGATCAGCTCCAATGCGATTTCACTTTTCCCCATTCCGCTTTCCCCGCGAATCAGTACACCTTTTCCATAGATGGAGAGCAGTCCTCCGTGAATGCACATACTGGTTGCCAGTTGCTCATCCAGAAACGCCACGATATCGACAATCAGACGGTAGGTCGGGGAGCTGGATAGGAAAATCGGAAAGTTTTTCCGCTTCGCATAGCGCTTTAATACATCCGGACACTTATGTCCCTTGGTCACAATAATGGCCGGTGTCTGTTCGTTGGTGATAAAGTCAAAGGATTTCCGCTGCTTGTGTACGCTCATTGTCGCAATATAGGCAATTTCCTTATCTCCGAGGATAACCAGCCGCTTCTGCTGGGAATTCTCAAAATAGCCTGCCAGCTCCAGACCGGGGCGGTTGGTATCCGCAATGACAATGGGACGCTCCAGAGATGCATCATCTCCGGTTATCTGTATGAAGTCAAAGTTTTCGACAAGCGTTCTGACTTTCACGATATTCTGTTCTTCCATATGCACTATCCTTTCTCCAGTACCTTTTTCAGATACTGACCGGTATAGCTGTTTTCTACCTTGATGATCTGCTCCGGTGTTCCGCTCGCAATGATCGTACCGCCTTCGTCACCGCCCTCCGGACCGATATCAATGATATAATCCGCACTTTTGATAACATCCAGATTGTGTTCAATGACAATGACCGTATCACCGTTTTCCACGATCCGCTGCAATACCTCCAGAAGCTTTTTCACATCATGGGTATGCAGACCGGTTGTCGGCTCATCCAGTATAAACAGGGTTTTACCGGTTGCTTTTCTCTGCAGCTCGCTTGCCAGCTTGACACGCTGCGCTTCACCGCCGGACAAGGAGGTTGCACTCTGTCCCAGCTTGATGTAGCCCAGACCGACATCCTTCAGCGTCTGCAGCTTATGTTTAATTTTATGCATATTGGAGAAAAAGTCAATCGCTTCCTCCACGCTCATTTCCAGAACATCATAAATATTTTTTCCCTTGTAGGTTACCTGCAGGGTTTCTTCATTGTAGCGCTTGCCGCCGCATTCCTCGCATGGGACATAGACATCCGGCAAAAAGTGCATGGATATGCGCAGGATGCCATCTCCCTGACAGGCTTCACAGCGCCCGCCCTTCACATTGAAGGAGAAGCGTCCCTTTTCATAGCCGCGCATCTTTGCTTCCGGGGTCTGTGTATACAGGTCACGGATATCATCAAACACACCGGTATAGGTCGCAGGATTACTCCGCGGTGTTCTTCCGATTGGATCCTGTGAAATATCAATCAGCTTGTCGATGTTTTCAATCCCCTTGATTTTCTTATGCTTGCCGGGACGGATTCTTGTTCTTCCAAGCGCATGCATGACACCCTTGCTTAACACCTCATTAACGAGGGATGATTTTCCACTGCCACTCACACCGGTAACGACCGTTAATGTTCCCAGAGGGATTTTCACACTGACATTTTTCAGGTTGTTTTCGCTGGCACCGACAATCTCCAGCTTCTTGCCGTTTCCCTTACGTCGTTTCGCAGGGATTTCTATCTTTCGTTTCCCGCTCAGATACTGACCGGTTAAGGAGTTTTCATTTGCCATGACCTCCTCCGGTGTACCGGCTGCGACAACATTGCCGCCATGAATTCCGGCGCCCGGACCGATATCAATGACATAATCACTGGCACGCATCGTATCCTCATCATGCTCTACAACAATCAGTGAGTTGCCAAGATCCCGCATATTTTTCAGGGTATCGATCAGACGGTCGTTGTCCCGCTGATGCAGACCGATACTCGGCTCATCCAGTACATACAGAACACCGCTTAAACGGGAACCGATCTGGGTTGCCAGACGGATTCGCTGCGCTTCTCCTCCGGACAAAGAGCCTGCCAGTCGATCCAGCGTCAGATAACCGAGACCGACATTGCTCAGAAAGCCCAGACGATCTGCGATTTCCTTGAGGATCAGCTTAGCGATGTCCTTCTGCTGCTGTGTCAGCTCCAGCTGCTTCATAAATTCGATTGCCTGCTTGACAGACATGGTTGTCCATTCATAAATGTTGATGCCACCTACGCGAACACTTAATGCCTGTTCATTCAAGCGGCGTCCCTTACAGATTGGGCACGGTGCCTCCGCAAGGAAGGTCGCATACCATTCTCTGGACATTGTAGAGCTGGTTTCCATGTAACGGCGTTCAATCAGAGTACATACACCCTCAATAAATTCCGTCTTTTTCATGACATTGCCGCTGCGGCTTGCCAGTCGATAGGAAATGAGATCCTTAGAGCCATACAGTAATATGTCCAGTTCGCTTTTTTTCAGATCCTTGATCGGTTTATCGATATCAATCTTATAATAGTCAATCAGTGCCTTGAAACGCTGCCATTCCAGATTTTCTGTTCCGACAATATTCTTATAATATATAATACCGCCCTGTCGTATGGACTTGGTGCGATCCGGGATCAGATAATCCACATCCACCTTCTGCGTGATGCCAAGTCCCTTGCAGTGGTCACAGGCACCAAACGGTGCATTGAAGGAAAACAGCCGCGGCTCCAGCTTCGGAATGTTGAAGCCGCAGTATTTACAGGAATAATTGCTGGAAAACAGAATCTCCTCTTCATTATATGTAACAACCGCCAGTCCATCACTCAGTTTCAGCGCAGTTTCCAGTGAATCGTGGAGGCGGGAACGATCACTCCCCTTTACGATCCGGTCTACCACCACATCGATATTGTGCTTTTTTGTTTTTCTCTAAAGACTCCACATCCTCCAGAAGCTTCATTTCTCCGTCAACGCGGACACGGATATAGCCTTCCTTGCGCAGATGCTCAAACAAATCTCTGTGGGTTCCCTTTTTGCCATGCTCGATCGGAGATAAGATGGTCAGGCGTGTCTTATCCTCAATTTCCATGATACGGTCCACCATCTGCTTGATTGTCTGTGATGTGATGGGTTCATTGTGTGTCGGACAGTAGGGGATACCCACCCTTGCATACAGAAGTCTCAAATAGTCATAGATTTCCGTGACCGTTCCGACCGTGGAACGCGGATTGTTGCTGGTCGTCTTCTGATCGATGGAAATGGACGGGGAAAGTCCCTCAATGGAATCCACATCCGGCTTCTCACTGTTGCCAAGGAACTGGCGTGCATAGGCACTCAGCGATTCCACATACCGTCGCTGTCCCTCTGCGTAGACCGTATCAAATGCAAGAGATGTCTTACCGGAACCGGATACACCGGTCATGATGACAAACTTGTCTCTCGGGATACGGATATCAATGTTTTTCAAATTGTTTTCTCTAGCGCCTTTGATATCTATATAGTCATGATTCATAATCATTACCTCCAAACTTACCATATTATTATACATTAGTATTCCCGAAAAAGCCTAAGATTTCGCATCTTTTTTGTAGGAATTTCAAAGTTTGGAAAAAAATTAAATTTCTTTGAAAGGTTTTTAAGGGCTGCGGCATGTTATAGGTGGAAACCCTAAGGAGGAAACAAAATGAAAAAGAAAGTTATGTTAGCATCCCTGCTGGCAATCGGACTTGCGGCAGGTGTAGGTACACAGATTCATGCACAGGATACAGCTTATCTATGCGGAGGCTATCATTCTCACATGCATTCTGCGGCGGATGGATGCCTGCGTACGTTAAAGGAACAGCAGGCGGCAAGAGATGCGGCTGCCAAACGTCAGGCTGAAGCAGCACAGAGACAGGCGCAGGCGACACGGAAACAGAATGCGTCAACAACACCTGCTTCCAACACCACGGTACAGCCGGAAGCAGTGAGTACAGCGAACGCAAACAGCTCACAGCAGCCGGGATCACAGACTGCACAACAGGTCGCAGATACTGCATCCAACCCTTGCCCATATCACGAAAATTGCGACGGAATTCATCAGCATAGTGAAAACTGTGATGGAACTCACCAGTTGAATGAAAACTGCAATAACGGTATGCAGGGGTATCACCATAGTGAAGGTCGTGGCCAGGGAGCGCATCACGGCAATGGAAACGGCCATCACGGACGATAAAACAAACATGGTTTCAAAAATTGCGGTATAATGGAGACATAGAGGGATGATAACGGTATGAAGAGTGAAGAGGAAATACAAAATGCCATAGAGCTGTATGCGGATATGGTACAGAAAATCTGTGTTCTGCATATGAAGCAGCGGGCAGATGCCGAGGATGTGTTCCAGACAGTCTTTCTGAAGTATGCGCAGAGTGAACCGTTTCGGGACCGTGAGCATGAGAAGGCATGGCTGTTAAAGGTAACAATGAATGCATGCAGGGAGAGATTTCGCGGTTGGTTCCATAAACATGCAGATTTACAGACTGAGGTGGAGGCCTGTGCCGATCTTAGCGAGGCTTCCTATTTCCTGCTGGATACATTGAATCAGCTTCCTCCGCATTACCGTGATGTCCTGTATCTGTTTTATTATGAAGGCTATAAGGTGCGGGAAATATCTGAAATCAAAGGAAAAAATGAAAATACAATCCATACCTGGCTGAAAAGAGGCAGGGAAGCGCTGCGTGAAAAACTGGGAGGTGAGCTTGATGATTTTCGATGAGTTTGACGGCATTCATGCCAGTGATGAAATCAAACAGAAAACCCTTCACAACGTCATGAAGCAAAGAAGCAGAAAGAAAAGAACCGGTATGACAGCAGCTCTCACGCTGTGTGTCACCTGCCTTCTGGTTGTTCTGTTTCAGCCCTGGAGGCTGATGGAGGCTTCTCCTGCACCGGCTCCTGCCCCTACTTTGGCAGTATACAGCTATGTGACTCTGGATATCAATCCAAGTATGGAATGGAAGCTGGATGAACAGCAGCGGGTGGTGAGGGTCACTGCCTACAATAAGGATGCGGACAACATTCTGACTGAGCTGCAGCTGGAGGGAGTGCAGCTGGATACAGCACTTCGGATGCTGCTGGACAATGAACAGTTTTCCGCTTATATGAAAACAGGCTTTCTGGAGGTCAGCGTGTATTCTGAAAACAGCAGTGTTTCTCTGGATCTGGAACAGCAGATCAATCAGCAGCTGGAGGAAGTGGTGCCGCAAAATCAGTTTCACTGTTCCCATTTGGATGATGATACGCATCAGGAAGCACAGCAGCATCATATGTCTGCCGGGAAGTATCGTGTAATTGATGAAATCCTTCGGCATGATTCTGCAAAGAGTGTCGAGGAGCTGCAAAAGCTAAGCATGAAGGAGCTGTATTCCGTTTTGGAGCGTTATGATCCTTCGGCAGTACCGGAGGGATGCCATGGAAGGCAGATGAGAAAAGGGCACCATCACGGCAGCTAAAGCTATTCCCTGATTTCGATACCATCAGCTTACACAGCCTTTTGGATGGGACTACAGCCTTTTGAAAAAGGAAGAGCAGAGAAAAGGAGTGGCAGCTAACATATGTCTGTTGCTTATAACACTCTTACATAAAACAAACACCCCGGCTCTGCTGGGGTTTTCTCATAAAAAAAGCACGGAGCATTCATGTTATATGATTGTTCTGTGCTTTATGCTTTTTGATTATGACAGAAATTTCCGATGCCTATGCAGGAATCGTTTTATACGATCCCTCACAGATTGCTTTGTCCGGGATTTCTTCCTTATTCCTTGATCTGTTTAAAATACTGAACCGCCTGACAGCCGCGTCCCGTGTGAACACCTACCACACTTACCAGCTTGATGATCTGATGCGTTGCATTTGGAAAAGCCTGTTTCAGCTTGTCCATATACACAAGTGCCTCAGCCTCGTCATCCGCATGGGCAACGGTGATCAGATAGGAATCATCCACATGCTCACGCTTCATAATTTCAATTACACGGTCCATCGCCTTGTGCATCGTACGAACCTTGTCCAGCACATCAATTTTACCGCTTGTTTCTTCATTGATTTTCAGAATCGGCTTGATTTTCAGCAAGCCGCCCAATGTGGCTGCCAGCGGTGTCAGCCGTCCGCCGCGTTTCAGATGCTGCAAATCGCTTGGCAACAGTATGGTATTGGTTGTATGCACGATGTGCTGCAACACTTCCTTGATCTGCTCAATGCTTTTTCCAGCCTCATGCAGCTGCTTCGCCAGCTTGATCATGTATTCCTGCACTACCGCTGTTACATGGCAGTCAACATAATCAAACGCGATGCCCTGCTGCTGTGCAATCATTTCCATGGCATTGATCGTACCGCTTAATCCGCTGCAAATCGGTACCGCAAATATCATGTCATAGCCCTGCTGCTTCAGTCCCTGAAACAGCTCCTCAATTTTTCCAAGAGAAGGCAGGGAGGTGGAAAGCATCTTTCCATCCTTCATCAGAGCATAAATTTCATCAATGCCCAGCTCCTCCAAATCCTGATAATTTTTATTGTCACAGCTGACCTGCAGAGGTACGCTGTAGATTTCAGCCTGCGCAAGCTCCCCTACGGACTTCCCGGTCCCACTGTCTGTCACAAATGCTATTTTCATATGATTCAGCCTCCTCTTGTTTCTATTATACCTTATTTTCTCTTCAAAAAAAACTGTGTCTCCCTCGGTTCGACGGTTTCCGCTTGTATAAGACAAAAGGTGCACCGGGCACCTTTTACATTTCCACCTTGTGGATATACTGAATCCCCAGACAGCCTACACCGGTATGTGCACTGATAACTGCACCGATCAGGCCATAGTATCACATCCAGTCCGGGGAAACGCCTCTTCCATCATGGCTTTCAGCTTTTCGCCTTCCTTTGGCGCCCCGCTGTGAAGAACAGTGAGCGTGTAGGCTTCATTCAAGCCGCGCTCCTGAAATGTGGAGATTGCCTTGGACTGTGCCTTGCTCATGGTACGAACCTTATCGTACACATCCACCTTGCCTTCACTTTCACGATCCAATCGCAAAATCGGCTTGATTTTCAGCAGTCCGCCAAGTGCAGCTGCCAGCGGTGTCAGCCGGCCTCCACGCTTCAGATGCTGCAAATCATCCGGTATAATCAATGTCCCGCTATCTGCCGCACTCGCACGCAGACGCTCCACGATCGTTTCCAGATCATGTCCCTGCTCGACCAATTGACTGGCACTGATTGCCAGATAGCGCTGGATATTGCAGGTTGTATACGATTCGATGACATGCAGATTCACCTGATGCTCCTTGGCTACCGCCTGCATGACACTGGAGGTGGAGGATAAGCCGCCACTCAGCGGAACTGCAATGACCGCTTCATAGCCCTCTGCCTTAAGCTGTATAAACAGCTCCTCCACAAGTCCCATAGGAGGCATGGAGGTTGTCGGCATTTCGCCGTTTCTCAGATACTCATAAATCTCTTCTACGGTTATATTCTCTCCATCCAGAAACATTTTGTCCTGAATGATGATTTGCAATGGCAGATAATAAATTCCTAATTCGCCGGCCTGCTGCTTTGTCAGACCGCTGCCGCTGTCGGTTACGATTGCGATTTTCATAAGACTCGCCCCTTTTCTGTATTCGTGTTCCCTCGCGAATGCAGGGTTTTCAATACGGTCAGTTACACAGACGTGTAAAAATATCCTGTTTCATTATACCAAGTTTATTTTGAAAGTCAAACGAGAATCACCATGTTCTGCTTTCCAATTATCGGATGCCGGGTTTCAAAAAGTCATTTCGACTGAATACAATCGTACTGTAAGGCTCGATATTGACCTTTTTAATCAGGATATCCTCGGATGCTCCGTTATAATATAGCAGCGGATATGCCGCCTCAAATTCATAGGAAAAATATTCTCCTGTCGGATTGAAGATAATCACCATATCATCATGCTCGTCCCTGATTTTATACAGCAGTACCTTTTGGGCGATATCCGAAAAGGACACGTGCTGTTCCACATCCTCTTTCATGGAATAACGCAGAATCGGATGCTCCTTGCGGATACGGATCAGATCCTTTGTGATTTTCACCATATCCTGATACTGGTTTCTGCGCAGATAATCCAGTTTATTGATTTCATCGCTTTCCTCATATGTGTTGGGAAGCCCGTGTTTGCTGCGGGCAAATTCCTGTCCGGAGTGGATGAAAGGGATACCCTGCGCAAGCAGAACCGCCGCCATCAGCATTTTGGCACGGGCAATGCGCACCTCCTTGCTGTCTTCCTTGCAGCATTCCTTCAGCTTGTCCCAGGACGTCATATTGTCATGGCATTCCACATAATTGACAGCGTTTCTCGGATGGGTGAACATCGGCTCCATTCCAATATTCGTACAGCTGCCGCTCAGACAGTTCTTCATGATATCAAGCAGGTAGACTGCCCCGGTGCAATAGCCCTTGACACTGACCTCGTTGGTATTCGTACGTCCCTTGACAACATCCCGGAAGCGATCGGAGAAATGAGCGACATACGGCATCTGTGCATTGTTGGAAATACTGGCACGTTTTCCGGAATCCAGAAAGCTCGGCATATCCCAGCCCTCGCCATAAACCATGAAATCAGGATTGAGTGCTTTGCAGGCTTCATATACCGCATTGATGGTTGCCACATCCAGAATTCCCATCAAATCGAAGCGGAAGCCGTCAATATGATAGGTTCTTACCAGATAGGTACAGGCATCCACAATATATTTATGACACATGTTTCTGCGGGAATCCACATCATTTCCGCAATAGGTACCATTTGAGAAGTCACCGTTTTCATTCATTTGAAAATAGTAATTCGGTACAGTGTTTTCAAAGGCATGTGTTTCCTTATCGTATACATGGTTGAATACGACATCCAGATTGACACGGATTCCCTGCTTGTGGCATTCCTCTATAAGCTTTGTCAGCTCGAACATACGGCCGTATGGATTCGCCGGTTCTGTACTGAAGCTGCCTTCCAGAACACGATACTGCACCGGATCATAGCCCCAGTTATAATGCATCAGCGGATAGTTTTCATCCACAGAGCCAAAATCCGTGACCGGCATCAGCTGAATGTGCGTGATTCCCAATGTCTTCAGATAAGAAAATCCGCTGCATTGCTGCTTCGTTATTTCATTTTCCTCTACAAACCCGCGAAATTTTCCAGGCATCGTGACACCGATTCCCTTCTGCATCGTGAAATCGCGCACGCTCGTTTCGTAGATAATGGCATCGCAGGCACTGGTCATTTTCGGCAGGGGTACGTCACACACGCGGATTTTATCCAAATCGACAACCGCACTTCTGCGTGAATTTTCAATCGAAGCTGTCCCATACGGGTCAATGCTTTCCCGCCAGACACCGTTTACCCGGACAAGGTAGACATAGGTCGCATTCTCCAGATTTTCCAATATAGTATAGCGGTATACCCCCTTGTCTGTCCGTTTCATTTCATACGTATACAGACGGTTGTTCTTGCAGACCTCCAGCTTGACTCTGCTGGCTGTCGGTGCCCATAACGCAAATGCAGTCTGGTCTCTGTCATAGGTATAGCCGAGATCATTACCGTCATAAAAAAACTGTTCATCAAAACGCTCTGTCTTGACGATACCGCTGTATTCCAGCACCACACCCCGTGCATGCTGATGCATCACCTGATATTCCACACCGATTTCGATGGGATCGTATAATGCCAGTGTATATTTATTGTAATTATTTTGTGTTGTTTCTATGGACTGAATGTGAAGGTCAAAGAGATGCCCCTGATCATCCTTCAGATAGAATTTATTGCTGACTCCCTCATAGCTGTTTCTTGACATAAATACAATGACCTTGTCATAGTCATCCAGATATGCCTCGTAATACTTTTCCTGTCGCATACTTATCACCATGTATTATTATACCAGAGTTTTCCAGGTTTATCACCAGAAAGGTAAAACAGGTGCTGTTCTTCTGCTAATCTGTTCAGATTACAGGGAAATGAGGGGTGTTTATGGAATCATACGGATTACAATTTCAGCTTTCAGGAACATAAGACAATCGACAGCAGTAGAAAGGTAAGGAATTTTATACCTTTTTGTAATACAAAGTCATAGAAATAGTAAGCATTGTATTCTTATTGAAAAGGAAAATAAGCTGCTTGATCTGCTCCTTATCTTGGCTTGAAAAAAGCATCTGCACGAAGGATGGTTTTTCAGCATACCACCGTTTGTACAGATACTATATAAGTATCATCAAGCTGATGCATCATGGTTTAAATTCTAATATGCGCAAGATGGCAGAGAACCTTTCCCTTGTTCCGTTTATGCTATTTGGATTCTGTTTCCTTTGCACCTTTGGCAGCAGAAAAGCAGCAATTGGGTTTATTTTCTATTGGCCTTAAGTTCCTTCCATGCCTTTTCCATCGTATCAGGCTCCATAATGAGACGTCTGCCGATATCAGCTAATGCAAGTGCTCCGTCGAACAGTGCCCGGCTGCCTTGTTGTGATATCGTGGCAGCTGCCATTTCACGGGAATGCCCGTTTACACAGCTGTCCGCGATTTTGATATACCCCTGCAGGGTTGGACAGCAATAGCTGACACTTCCCACATCACTGCTTCCCTGCGCAACCTCGTCCACACCTTCCCATGTATAACCGAAATCCTCATACTCATCCTTCAGCATATCCGCAAGAGTATAGTTGATAACACAGTCATCATACGGACACTCATAGGTGGTAATACGACTTGTACATCCGCTCATCGTACAGGCGCCTTCTACACAGGCTTTTGCTTTTTCACAAAGCTCCTTTACATATTCCATCGTTTCCCCGCGGAAATAGTATTCCAGACTCGCATACGCAGGAATAACGTTCGCAGCTTCTCCTCCATGCGCGATTACTCCATGGATAAATGTATTCGGTTCTGCGAACTGACGCAGCAGATTGATTGACATATAGCTCATAACTGCCGCATCCAGAGCGCTCTTTCCGTTCTGCGGTGTACAGGCATGTGCATTCTGCCCAAAAAACTCAAAGCGCAGTGGATAAATGGCAAGTGTTCTTCCCCCAAGGGAGTTCTTTGTATCCGGGTGCAGCATCAGCGCCGCATCCACATCATCAAACACATGTGCAGCAGCCATGGAAACCTTCCCTCCGAAATTTTCCTCTGCCGGTGTGCCAAATAATGCGCACCTCTCCGCCGATGTTCGACAGTATGCTTTTTAACGCACAACCCGCTGCCAGTGACATTCCGGCAATCAGATTGTGACCACAGCCATGTCCAACCTCCGGTAAGGCGTCATATTCACACATATAGGCTATGACAGGCCCCGGTTTTCCACTGTTCCATACACCAAGAAAGCCGGTCGGTACCACGTATTCCTCCGTTACTTCAAATCCCTCTTTGCGCAGCATCTTGCACAGGACACGCATGGAACGAAACTCCTGATTTCCGATTTCCGGGTGTTCATACAGATCATTAACCAGATATTTGTATTCCTCCATATGTTCCTGTATATAATGCTTCAGCTGTTCCTTCATATCATCCCTCTTTCCTTTTCACCATTGTATAGGCGAAA
>ENA-OQCB01000140-OQCB01000140.1-human-gut-metagenome-genome-assembly--contig:-NODE-140-length-34282-cov-5.100102_pt1 | contig 34282 bp, 22 predicted proteins | sample MGYA00242493_ERZ504568 | MGnify/ENA primary metagenome ERZ504568 (study PRJEB26092, sample SAMD00036229) | human gut metagenome | host: Homo sapiens | study: EMG produced TPA metagenomics assembly of...
GTGTCTTTTACTATGATGTTGCATCAAATAAGAAAAAGAAATTATTGGATACCTATTCTTTTAGTGCCTTTGTAAATGATGACTATATCGTATTATGCGATATTGACATGAAAAATCTTTATCTGTTTAACAGAAAAGGTGAATTGCTTGATAAGACAGCTTTAGAACATATGGAAGGATTGCCACAGGGAATCATCCATCACTCATTTTATTTTGCAAATGGAAATAAATTTTATAGGTATCCGATCAAAGAAGATAAATTCCAAAAGTATGTACAAATTGAATTAACATAAGGGGGTGCCTCATGTTATCGTTAAATGTTCAAAAGGTGACGAAGAATTATGGGAAAACGGTAGCCGTACGTGATATGAGCTTTGTGCTGCAAACCGGGGGTTTATGGTATTATTGGACCGAATGGCGCAGGGAAAAAGTACGCTATTACAAATGATTACAACGAATTTAACGCAATATGAAGGTACAATTTCTTATTGTGGAGATGAAAATAAAAAAAAGATGGGCTCTACCTATCGCAATATTCTTGGCTATATGCCGCAAATAACAACGGGATACGGCGATTTTACTGCGAAGCAGTTTTTGTATTATATGGCAGCACTAAAAAGGAATAAAGAAAAGAGGAAGCGGAACAAAAGATAAAAGGCATTAAGCAGTATACTAACCTTGATACTTATCTGAACCGGAAAATTAAGGCCTACTCCGGAGGGATGAAGCAACGGTTATTTTTCCTGCAGGCGTTATTAAATGATCCAAAGGTACTGGTCCTCGATGAACCGACGGCAGGCTTGGATCCATTGGAGAGAATACGGTTGCGGAATTATATTTCTACGATTGCAAAAGATAAGATAGTTTTAATAGCAACGCATGTTATGCAGGATATTGAGACGATTGCAAAAGAAATTTTATTCATAAAGGAAGGGAATCTGTTATTCGAAGGTAGTATAACGGAGTTGATTGAACGCTTAAAGGGTAGGGTACAGGAAACATTGATTGCTGAAGATGTATGGGAGGAATTTCAGAGAACACATAAAATTACAAGGTCATTGCGTTTGGATACTGTATTTCATGTACGCTATATAGTTGATGAAGTCGGTGAAAGCTCTGTTCTCCCCTCACTTGAAGATGCTTATCTGTATTATATGGGATAATTTTTATGCAGCTTATACGATATGAGATAAGGAAGCTTACATCAAAGCGCAATCTGATCGTTGCCATCCTTCTTCTTCTTTTTGCGACATTCACCTTTCTGTATATGGAACAATTACAGAGCAATGATGTAATGGCGAAATATAAAGATGTTTATTTCAGCATAAATAAACAATTAAATGGCAAAAATCTGCAGGATAAAAAAGCATGGATAGAAAAAAAGCATACATTCTTCACACAAGTGAAGCAATATGAAGAGCAGCTTCATTTAACGGAGGCCTTTCAGGATGATACGGAAGCACAGAAGGCTGATGCAGATTTTCTGTCAGAATATCAAAATTTACTGCAAACGGATATCTATACGGATTTGAATGCTCATTTACAGATATACCAGTATCTCCATACCTATTACAATCGTATAACAGAGTATCAAACATATCTGGATGGTATTCTGAAGAAAACGGATTTTCTCAAAAATAATCCCATGCATATTACGATATCGGATGAAAAGCTACAACAGTTGGAATTCACAAAAAGTACCTATGAAAGGCTTCGTAATACAAGCTTCAGTGACGAAGGCTTCCTTGTTTTTGAACGTTATGTGACAAGCTCTGTCTCTATCATGATTTGTTTTGCCTGGTTATTTATAGCGATTATCGTATTACAGAGTGATGAAAGTGCAGATATGACATCCTTGATAACAACTACGAAATATGGAAGGGTCGCATCACGCTTTTCTAAATGCATTGTTATCTTCATTACAGGTATTTTGCTTACGATCCTAATTGAAGGGGGATATCTGCTTCTCCTGCAGGGATTGTATGGCGGCATAAATTGGGAAGCATCCATTCAAAGCATACCTTCTCTGTATACAAGCGCATTTCAAGGAAATGTAGGTATGTGGTATGGTATAACATTTGCCATAAAAATCATTACAGGATTCACTTTAGCTATGATATTTGCATGTTTGTATCAATGCTTTCAGAAATTCTCTATTCTTTTAATGAGTGCATTGCTGGCCCTCTCTTATCTGCTTTTCCAGACTATTTCAGTCAACTCTATACTGCGTATCTTTCATTACCTCAATTTATATGAAATCAGTAATACACATACGTTTTATCAGGATTATATAGTATTTACATTTCGTTCTATCACAATATCATTAGCTGAACTCCTATGTATATGTATCATCATATGTATGTTACTTTTTACAGCGTTATTCATGTTTTTACATAAAAAGGTCAGGATCCCCAAATGGAATGCTCATTCGATTGCGTTTGTACAGCATACCAGTCTGTTGATACATGAAATTCAAAAAATCATTGTTAATAATAAATTCTTTATCATATGTGTCCTGCTGTGTGTTTATCAGGGGAATTATAGTTATACAATTGCCAGTCAGCGACAGGACTCTGTCATTGAGGATAAGGTGATAGAACTATATAAAGAATATGGCGGTGTACTGAATCCTGTTAAGAAGCGTAAAATTGAAAAACAATATAAGCTGTATGAGGAGCAGGAAACAGAACTGGAAAAGCTAGCTGCAGAGAAAGATAGGGGAATGGCGGCATCGGAAGCAAATTACCAGGCTTTATTAAAAAAGAGTATGGATCAAATAAAAGACAAAGCGGCGTTCAAGATTTTTTATAAGGATTATCAGGATGGTGAGGTACTCGTTTATAAAAAGGGATATCAGGCTATTTTTGCTATGAATACACAAGAGCGGGATATTCAAATGAGTATTCTGCTGATTGCCTCCCTTATATTTGCTTTACATGGAATCTATACATTTGATCAGCAGAAAAAGGAGTATATACTGTATGAGACTACAAAAAAAGGCAGAAGGTCGAGGAATAGAGCTAAATTCATAGTTGTACTATTGGTGTCGGTATTCATGTATTTATTTTACAATCTTAGTGACGCACTTGCATTTCATCAACTATATCCGATGTCTCAATGGGATGCCCCATTACAAGCTGTAGTACCTGATGATTGGAGTATTGCATCTTCATTACCGCTTGAAATTTCATGTTTGCAGTATGCTTGTTTGCTGTATTTCATCCGGTGCTCGGGTGTAGTGCTCAGTGGCTGTATCGTAGCCCTAATATCTAAAAAGTGTGAAAACCCTCTTGTTAGCTGCTTTTTGAGTTTATTTATATTATTGTTTCCAATGATTCTTTATTATAACGGTGCTGATTTTATCTTGTATGTCACTGTCTTTGACTTGGTTCAGGGAAATCTCTTTCTATATCATAATTTCAATTTCATTAAGTATTTGGTGATTATACTATTTCTAGCGGGCTCATCTGTGAGGCGATTTTCATTGATACATTCAAAAAGGAAGCTTTAATATCGAGCAATATTCATCCATATGGATTTCCTGCACAGGCTTGTTTTGTGAAAGGTACATAAAATGCAATAAAAAATTCTTCCTGCAATATCGGCAGAAGGATTTTTTTTCGTATAGAAATTTTATAATAGAAGATTGATTTTCCAGAATGCTTTGGTTAACTGTGGTGTCGAAAAAACTTGATTATCGTGCATTTAAATCCACAATTTATTGATTTTTCGCCATAAAGCGATGAATTCATGCTATGATACAGATATCTAGTGATACATTGAAAAGAGCAAAACTAAAAAGCTTTCGCAGTACGTTGATTTATCCTTTTTCTCAATTCGTATGTCTGAATTATGAAATTAAGGTATAATATATATAGAAGGCGGTGATATTTTGAAAAAAGCCATACCAATAGGAGTTAACGGTTATCAGAAATTACGGGTTGAAGATTATTACACAGTTGATAAAAGCAGGCACTGCCCGCCTGAGGCGTGATGATTGCGGAGTTTCTGGAAAGGAAAACAACTGTTACACTGATTACACGACCAAGACGCTTTCACCGAAATATTGCCGATACCTTTGGTATCCGACAAAAGGCGCGCTAGTAGCGGGGAAGACAATCAATATGAGCAGGCGCTGCCCACCCATGGCGTGCTTTCAGATTTTTTCGATGTTACCAAGAATTCAGCTAGCATTTTTGAAGCTTCAGCAATTATGAAAACAGAGTATGCTTCCTATATAAATACGTATCCAACAATATTTTTATCTTTTGCGGATGCAAAAGAATCTAAGAGGAGGATAGTGAAATCTATAAAGGAGCAATTATTAAATGTTTATGATGAATATGCATGTGTTTTAGAAAAACTCAGTATGTTTGAAAAGCCTAAATTTGATTTGATTTTACGGGGATTATCTGATCTTGAAGACGAAAACTTGGAGCCAGTTGACCATGCAATCAGCTTTTTAATGAAAAAATGTCATCAATATTACAAAAAACGCGTTATGTTGTTTATAGACGAATAGGCGCTGCCCGCCCAAGGCGTGACACACCGTTTATTGAAGCCCATACACAGGGATTTTATAAAGAAGTGAGCGGTGCCTTATCAGCACTCCTGCATACGGCTTTGAAAACAAGTGATGATTTACAATTTGCTATGTTGACAGGCATACAGCGCGTTGCGAAAGAGAATACGCCTAAGGCGGGCAGAGGCCTCTTTTCTGATTTAAATAATCTGCTTGTATGTACAGTAAAGGATAAAGAATATGCAGAATACTTTGGATTTACAAAGAATGAGGTAAAAGACTTGTTAGCATATTATGATTTGAAGTATACGGATGAAGTACGCGCATTATATGACGGTTATAATATGGGAGGCGTAGACATTTTTAATCCCTGGTCCATTATCAATTACGCGGAACGTAAAGTATTGATGCCTTACTGGGTGAATACCAGTTCTAATAAAATGATAAAAGTGGCAATGAAAGATTGTGATGCTTCATTTAAAGAGGGATATGAAGAATTAATAAGGATCGGAACAGTTAGAACACTTGTAAATTTCGAAACATCTTTTTATGAGCTAAAGGAAACAAGCAGTTTATGGGGGCTGTTTGCGCCTCAGGCGGGCAGTGCCTGAATGCCGGATATCTAACCGTACAGGATACGCTTGATTCATTACTCGGAAGATATGAATTAAGAATTCCTAATAAAGAAATCATGAGTGAATTTAGTGCAATCACAGCACATTATCTTCATGTAGATGAGAATAGTATCGATGTTTTAACAGATAAACTCCTTCAAAAAGACTGGAAAGGGTTTTTGCGCGGATATCGTAAAATTCTGATGGATACTATAAGTTATTTTGATTTAATCAATGAGAATTCTTACCAGACGCTTCTATTAGGTCTTCTTATGCGGTTGGGAAATGCTTATGAAATTTCGAGCAATCGGGAGCATGGGGAAGGTAGGTATGATATTTTGTTAAGCAACAAAACCAGTGGAGAACCCTCACTGTTATTTGAATTGAAATATACAAAGGACGAAAATATTGACCTTACAAAATTGGCGAAGCTTGCATGTGATTAAATCATAGACAAGAAATATGATCACGATATGCAAAATGTTATTAAAGTAGGACTTGCGCATCGGGGAAAGCAGGTTGAGATGTACGTTCATGCGTGATATCAATAAAATACAGTATATACATGCATATCCTGTTTACTGAAGTCTTCCTGTGCGGCTTGCAGGAGGATTTTTACATATTAAGGAAATCTTAGGCACTAAAGATAAGAATCAGCAATAAAACATCGTCTATGGAAACTATTCATATCTGAGCACCGCCTGCACAGTTCCAATCTTATCCTTTTTAGCATTTCCCATTTTACATGAAATATGGTAGAATAACCTATACCTGAGGTGATATTATGAAAACTTGGAAAGACTTTCTTTCATTTACCAATATAAGAGAACGCATTGCCAGTCTGCTGATTATGCTGATGCTGCTCAGCATTCTGTACTGCTCGATTTACAGTATGGGAATTTCGGTTGTCAGCCGGGCAGGCAGTATGCTGGTATCCTACCTGTTTCTCTATCTGATCGTTGTTGTGGCTGCCTATGTATATCTGATTGTCATGTTTCAGTTTATCCGTACCAAGCGGGAAGATATACGTACGCTTACGATGAAGGACTATATGTTTCCTCTCATTGGGGTGCAGACCCTGCTGTTTGTCGTAATGGTGGGGAGCAGCTGGCTTTCCTTTCAGCTGATGCTTGCGGATATGAGCAGTATCAATACCATACTGACTCCAATCATGCTTGTGCTGATGATGTTTTATATTCCGGTGCAGGTATTTGCCTGCTTTGCCATTTATGACGGGGCGCGGAATCCGTTTCTCATCATAAAGGATGCCTTTGTTAAGATCATTCGGCATTACCGTTCTTCCTTTTACAGTATGCTGGTCATCTTTTTAATTGCTTTTGCCTATACCTCGTTCATGAATGCCTTTTTCCAATATGGAACCCTGTTTGCTGTAAACAGCGGCGTCGTTGATATCATGACCCGCAGCAATCCATTCATGGATGCGATGGAGCTGGGACTTTCCCTGTTCGATAATATGCAGCTTCTTCCTGCCTTTCTTGTATCTGTTGTCTATGGTGTTGTCATGTGTCTGGTGCTGGTATTCTACTATACCTTTATGGTGTGCATCTACGATGAGGATGTACACGTTTAAGCTTTTTACATACGATAAAGCAGGTGATTGTAATGAATAATGAATATGATATCCCGTTTGTTGTAACACTGCACATGAAGAATACCTATGCTGTACTGCGTGTACATGTAATCAAAATTGAGGGGCAGCCCTATGTGCTGCTGCAGCTGGAACCGTTGATGAATTAACGGTTCTTTTATTTTGTAGAACAATTTCCATGTGGGCTCATATACTAGAATGTATAAGAAATGAATCGCTTATATGAAGAAGGAGGATAAAGATGAGCAAACGCTTATGGAACGCCTTTTACCGCATGCTGCCTGTCAGCCTTCTGGAAACGGCACAGCCGTGCATAGAAAATGCGAGCATGGATATTGTCATAGAAGAGAGGATGCGTGATGGTAGTGCCAGAGACATACGCAGAATGCGTCATGTCAAGGTCTGTCACTCTCAGAACGAATGCTGTTATTATGATGTACCCATCGATCCGGCTACCGGTATTGGAAAAATCACGATTTCCGATATCCAGGCAGTACAGCATGTCATCGTACAGACGGATGAAAGCGGGCAGCAGATGATCAACGGGGATGAGGTGGATATCACCTATCTGGTGGATGAGGAAATTCAGCAGGAGGACTACGCCACAGTGATCTACACGAGTACGACCTCTCACCGCACAGTCCGCATCATCAATCAGCAGCTGGGTGAGACACAGCTGCATGTCGTAAAGAAATTAGTAGATATGAACGGGAACCCGCTGGAATTTCAGAGGGACATGGCATTTACCCTGCATGTCATGCAGAATGGGCAGGAGCAGTGTGTTACCCTGGATGCATCCAATGACTTTCAGGAAACCATCTGTGACCTGCTGCCAGGCTATACTATGGTTGAGGAAAGCGGATGTACAGGGTATCTGACCCGCTGGAGATTCAATGATGAGGGAGAAACCTCGGATGGCCGCTTTGATCTGCTACCGCAGGAAAATGAACTCGTCATGATCAATGAACTGCGTGCAGACACTGTATTGAAAATTGAAAAGTATATTCGTATGGAAAACGGACACCTGTGCAAGCCGGGCTGTGGTGAGGTTTATCAGGTTCGCGTTATCTCTGACAGCGATGATCGTCTGATTGAGCTGAGCGAGGATAATGACTACTGTGCCATGCTTTGCGGACTGCTGCCGGGCTATTACGATATCAATGAGCTGAGTGATCCGATGGAAGCGAATCCGGTTTATATCGTAAATGGCCGTGAGGAGCAGTGCTATGCCAATGTAGAGCTGAATGACTGTGAGCAGGCATCGGTTATGATTATCAATTCACAGCAGAATATGGGACTTTGTGAAGGTATGACCTCACCGCTTCGTATCTGCAAGTTTATTCGCAGCTGTGACGGCAGTGTTTCCAAGCCGTCGAAGGATCTGCAGTTCATGGTCATGGTCAGCGGCTGCGGTATGAATGAAACCTTTAATCTGAATGCCAGCAACAACTTCTGCGTGGATATCGCGAATTTGTGCAATGGGGAATATGTCATTGAGGAAGTGAGCTGTAATACCGATTATACGACAAGCTATGTTATCAACGGGGGAAGAGAGAGTACTAGCGCCTGTATCCGCATCAATGGTGACAATGCCTTCTGTGTGTCCGTCATCAATGAGGAACGCAATGCAGGTACGGTCAGCATCTGCAAATATGTGCGCAATGAATTCGGTGATTTGATTAAGCCGCAGAAGCATCAGTGCTTTCATGTAACCCTCAGCTCCTACTTCTGTAAACGCTGCTTCGAGCTGAATGCGGATAACGACTGGTGCATGTGCTTCGATGATCTGCGCTTCGGCAGCTATGAGGTGCGTGAGGATGCACCGTGTGAGTATGAGGTCAGCTATCAGGTCAACTGCGGACGGGAGTGCCGTCATGCCCGCTTTGTTGTCGATGACTGCTGTGAAAATGAAATCCGCATCATCAACAGTGTTGCGAAGAGCAGCTGCGGTGTTTTGAAAATCTGTAAATTTGAAGAAACACGAAGCGGTGAGCTGGTCAAGCCGGGGCGTGATGAGGAATTTGAAGTCTGTGTGGAAAGTGCCTGCTTCAAGGAAACGTATCTGTTAAAGGCCGGAAACAACTGGTGTGTCATGCTGGAGGGTCTTGCGGCAGGAGAATACCGGATTACCGAGCTGGACAGCTATGATTATGATGTTTCCTATATCGTCAATCAGCAGGATGAATGCGATGCCATCGTGTATATGGATGGGTCCAATCAGGAGGTCAGCATCATCAACCGCCGCCGCAACAGCGGTATGCTGAAGCTGCGTGGTGTTGTTCGCTGCTGCAACGGGGACATGCAGCGTCCATCCAGAGGCATGCTTCTGGATATCCTGGTCGAAGGTAGAGAGTGCAGTGAGCACGTCTGTCTGCGTGCGGAAAACAACTGGTGTGTGATTCTGGATCAGCTGCCGCAGGGACGCTATCGTATTGTGCAGAAGGATAATCTGGGCTATCGCGTCAGCTACGTCATAGACGGCAACGAGGAAAGCTTCGGCAATGTCGAGCTGGGACAGTGCGATGTGGAGGTTCTGATTGTCAATCAGGAAAGCGACTGCACAGGAAGTGTCCGCGTTACCAAGTATATCGAGGATGCGCATGGAGAGCTGTTCATGCCGTGTCCGCAGGATGAATTCCGCTTCCTGTTACAGGGACAGGGCTTCAGCCGCACCTACCGCCTGTGTGCACGCAATGACTTCTGTGTATATTTCGATGATCTGATGGAGGGAAGCTATGAAATCAGTGAGGTCGATGAAAACTGGAATGTTCGCTACCGCGTCAACGGGGAAAGCTGCGAGCGTGCCTGCTTTACACTGGGACGTGATGATGAATATATCGACATCATCAACAGTGAACAGCGGCAGGGCGTTGTAACAATTGAAAAACGCATACGGGATGGAAACCGTATCGTGATGCCGGATGAGGATGCCGTATACCGTGTGCTGCTCAAGGGCAAGAACTGTCATGAGGTATATGAACTGCATGCCGGCAATGATTTCTGCATCTGCCTGAGCAATCTGGCCAACCAGCATTATGAGCTGCGTGAGCTGGGCGGCGGTAAGCATGTATATGACATCAACGGGGAATTGCATGAGAGCTGCTACTTCCTGTTCGAGGGAGAAAGCATGCATGTTACGATCATCAACGAAGAGGAGCGCTGCGGCTGTATGCTGCTGGAGAAGCGTATCGCGGATGCAGACGGTAACCTGGTCATGCCATCCTATGGTGAGTCCTTCTGTGCCATCGTGGAAAGCGATATGTGCACACAGAAAATCGAGCTGAACAGCGAAAATGATTTCTGTGTCCGCCTGTATGATTTGCCGCAGGGACATTATGAGGTACGTGAGGTTCCATGCGAGGGCTATGAGGTCAGCTGGCTGATCAATGATCTGCCGTGTGCGTCTGCCGTCGTGGATGTGTGTGATGAGGATGTCTGCATCACCATGGTAAATACACCGTGTCCAAAGGGCTGCATCCGTGTTGGTGCACTCATGGAGGAGGACGGCGTTCGCCGTGATCTGTGTCCGGGCGAAGAGGTACGTGTGGAAATCGTCAGCGAGCATTGCAAGGAAACACTCTGCCTGAACAGCCGCAATAGCTTCTGCGATGAATTGAAGAATCTGCAGCCGGGCTCTTATACACTGCGTGTGCTTGATGCCGGTGCGGTTCGCTTTGAAATTGAGGAGTGTGTATTCGAGGATGTTGTCTGCATTGAATTAAACGGGGAATGTGTAAGCGTCTGTGCTGTGATCAAGCAGCCGCGCCGCGCCGACATCACCGTTACCAAATGCATGGAAAACGGATTCAAAGAACGCTTTAAGCCGGAACGAAACGACACCTTCCGTATCCAGCTCCTGCATGATAAGGAAAAACAGGAATGTGTTCTGGACAGAAGCAATGACTGGACAGCGACCTTTTGCAGGCAGCCAAACGGCGCCTATGAAATCCGTGAGCTGGGGGATCATGAGGTCCGTTATCAGATCAATGAGGAGTGTCCGAAGGATAGCGGATACTTTGAGGTCAGGGATGAAGCTGTAAACATTACCGTGCTGAATGCAAGCGAGGCTATGGCGAAGCTGCATCTGGAGGCAGTCGTCAAGAATTGTGAGGATGATCTTACAGCGCCGTCAAAGGACATGGTGTTCCATATGCAGGTCAAGGGGAAGCATATGGATAAGACCTTCGTGCTGAATGAGCGCAATCACTGGCATCAGGCGGTGGAGCTTCCGCAGGCGGAATATCAGGTTATTCAGAAGGAGGATCCGCAATTCAAGGAGCTGTATTATCTGGTGGATGATGCACGCGAGTGCGATGGTACAATCGTGTTATGCAGTGATGTGCATGTACAGTCTGTCAATGTAATGAAATGTGCATTGGGAAGCATCACGCTTTCCAAGTACATGCGCGATGCATCCTGCGGCTGTCTGAAGAAACCGCAGCAGGAAGAGGAGTTTGAGGTGGACGTCAGGGGAGAAGCGTTCCATCAGATCATTACGCTGAACTCCTGCAACCGCTGGAAGGAAACGCTGGAGCATCTTCCGATGGGGGTATATGAGCTGCGTGAGCTGAATACAACGCATGATGTCAGCTATATCATCAACGGGGGTAAGGAAGCAGAGAGTGCTGTCATCAATGTGGAAGCGGAGAACGTGGATGTCAAGGTAATCAATGAGGAGAAGCAGCCGCATGAGGGAAGCATTGAGCTGTGCAAGCTCATTCGTGACACTGAGGGGTGTTACCGCTATCCATCCGAGCAGGACAGCTTCTGGGTACGCATCAAGGGAGAAGAGGAAACAAGCAGAGTTCTTCTGAATTACGCAAATCACTTCTATGCCAGCCTGCGCAATTTAAAGGACGGCTGGTATGAAATCATCGAAGAGAGTGGACAGGAGGGTGTTCGCTATGTCGTCAATAATGCGGCACCGCTTGCAAGGGGAATCGTTCATGTCATGCAGAATGCCAATACGGTGAATATCATCAATCCGCAGGGGACAGGAAACACCGGCAGCATCACGTTGAGCAAATATGTAGAGGATGCACAGGGACTGCTGAGCAAGCCGCAATCAGGCAGCTATCGCATCCATGTTTCCTCACCGGGCTATAACGAAATCTTCACATTATCCTCCAGAAACAGCTTTACGGAGACGATTGGACCGTTACCAAGCGCAACCTATGTCATCGATGAGCTGGATCATGAGGATGTCAGCTATATTATCGACGGCGGTTCTCAGGTGGATCGCGCCATTGTGGCAGTGAATGGCACTGCGCATCAGGTACAGGTCATCAATCGGGAGCAGGTAGCGGAAAGCGGCAGCATCACCATGGCCAAATATATCCGTCAGGATGGTATGCTGATGCGCCCGCAAAAGGATGCGTCCTATGTCTTCCTGGTATCCGGGCCTTCCTATAATGAGCTGATTACACTGGATGCCTCCAACCGCTGGATGCGCGTGCTTTCGGATTTGGCAGCAGGGGATTATGTCATCAGCGAAACGACGACGATGGATGCTGTCAGCTTCATCATCAACGGGGGGAATGAAGTGGACCGCGGTATCATCCATGTGGCAGGTACCAGCAATACTGTTCAGATTATCGATACACCGCAGGTATCCGGCAGGGGCAGTATACAGCTGGATAAATATATGCGCCGCAATCAGAATCTGGTGCGTCCGGATGAGGATTTTGTTTCCACCATTCATATCTCACGACCGGGGTACAATGAGGTCTTTACATTGAATCGTGAAAACAACTGGTCGCTGCTGGTAGATGCTCTGGAGGATGGCGTGTACGTCGTGGATGAGGTCGATGACCGCTATGATGTGAGCTACATTGTCAACGGTGCAAGTGAGGTTAACAGCGCTATTGTCAATGTGGAGGGCAATGTCAGTACCGTACAGATCATCAATACGGTGAAGGAAGTCTTCGGCAGTATCCGCATCGAGAAGTTCATGCGGGTAAATGGCAAGCTGGAACAGCCGGCACAGGATTTTGTGACCCGGGTACATGTATCCAAGCCGGGCTACAATGAGGTATTTACCCTGAATGCAGCCAATCACTGGAGCATCCTTGTCAAGGATCTGATGGATGGCTGGTATGTGATCGATGAAGTGGACAGTGATGATCAGGTCACATATATTATCAACGGTGGCAGCGAGGTCGCAAACGGCATCGTGCATGTTGAGAAAAATTCCAATGAGGTGGCAATGATTGATGCAGCTGGGGGAAGCGGGGGCTCCATCACGCTCTCAAAGCTTATCCGCAACGCCAGCGGACAGCTCGTTTTGCCGAATGATACCCAGCGCTTTGTTGTTGCGGTAAGCGGTGCGGGAATGCAGACAAGCGTCGTTCTGCAGAAAAGCAACAGCTGGAAGACCACACTGCGTGATCTGGCAGCGGGAACCTATCAGATTTCTGAACAGAAGCCGGGCGGCTATGAGGTGACGTATATTGTAGATGATGCGCAGGAAAGCTCCACTGCTACGGTGGAGGTCGGCCGTGATGCGCACAATGTCAGCATCATCAACGCCCAGCGCAGCAGCTATGGAAAGCTGGAAATCACAAAATTCATCAAGCAGGCAAACGGTACGCTGATCCGCCCGGCGGATGGCGACCAGTATGTTGTGGAAATCTATAATATGACGACGATGCGCCGTGTGGAATTGAACTTCGGTAATTCCTTCACCTATGTGGTCAACGATCTGCCGAAGGGGACCTACAGCATCCGGGAAATCAATAATGATCAGTTCATCACAACCTATCGGGTAAACGGGGGAGCGGAAACCGATAGTGCTACCATCACCATGGGGGATGCTGTCAGCAATGTTGTGGAGGTTATCAATGAGCTGATTGTCAACCGCAGTACGATTGAAGTATTCAAGTATATGCTGGACGATGACGGCAACTATCTGCCGCCAAGTGCTCCGGACACGTTTAGATTCCGCATTCGCGGGGAAGGAATCGATCAGGTGTATGACCTGAATGTGGATAACAGCTGGCATCAGTCACTGACAACGTATCCAAGCGGTGCCTATGAGGTGCAGGAGCTGGATTCCTCCTATCCGGTACAGTATCTGATCAATTCGCCGGAGCTTGTGGATGAGGCGAAATTTACCGTACTGCCGGGAACAACCGTAGTGGTTGGTATTATCAACCGTACCAGTGGTGTACAGAACGGTTCCATGGAGCTGACCAAGCGGGTTCGCAACGCACAGGGGGAATTGCAGCGTCCGGCGGATTCCCAGTCCTATGTCATGCAGGTGTCCTCCGATTCCTTCAACCGTTTTGTGACGCTGGATAAGGACAATGATTTTACGGCGCTGCTGGAAAATCTGCCGTATGAGACTTATCAGATTCAGGAAACCAGTGGAAATGGAAGCGTCAGCTTTCTTATCAACAATGAAACGGAAACGACACAGGGCATACTGGAAATCATCAGCGATACAAGGAATGAAGTGACAATAATCAATACAGAAACACAGGCGTTTTATCGCAGCAATGCGGCAAATACCGTGAAAATTGTAATTGAATAAGAAGGGGAAAAGACCTTGAAAACAGGTCTTTTCTTTCATTTTGTATACATTTTCTTTCATGTAGTGAAAATAAGCGGTGCAAACTTTTCAATTCCCAAAATAATTACAAAATTCCCTTGAAATCCAAACGAAAAAATTGCTTAAAAATCCTAGTAAAATCAAAGATAAAGTTTTATAATAGAGAAGTAAGTTATGCAAGGAGGAAAACAAATGACTAAGAAATTTATGTCAATGGACGGTAATACTGCAGCCGCACATTGTGCGTATGCATTTACCGAACTATCTGCGATCTACCCGATCACTCCATCTCACCAATGGCTGAGGTTGTTGATCAGTGGGCTACACAGGGTCGCAAGAATATTTTTGACAGTGTTGTAAAAGTTGCTGAACTTCAGTCCGAAGGTGGAGCAGCTGGTGCAGTACATGGTGCTTTACAGGCAGGATCTCTGGCTACAACCGTTCACGGCTTCCAGGGTCTGCTGCTGATGATTCCAAACATCTACAAGATGGTTGGTGAGTGTCTGCCAGGCGTTATCCACGTTGCAGCTCGTGCACTTGCTACAAGAGCACTGAACATCTTCGGTGACCATGAAGACATATATGCATGCCGCCAGAGCGGTGTATGTATGCTGGCTTCCCATTCTGTACAGGAAGCTATGGATCTGGCTGGTGTAGCTCATTTGGCTGCAATCAAGGGGTCCGTACCATTCATGCACTTCTTCGATGGATTCCGTACATCTCACGAAATTCAGAAAATCGAAGTTATGGATACAGATGTATTCAAGGAACTGGTTGACAAGGAAGCTCTTGCTAAATTCCGCAAGAACGCTTTAAATCCTCACACAAACCCGGTAACACGCGGTGGTGCTGAGAACGACGACATCTTCTTCCAGGGTGTGGAAGCAAGAAACAAACACTTCGATGCAATTCCTGACATCGTTGCTGACTACATGAAGAAAATCAGTGAAATCACTGGTCGTGAATATGCACCGTTTACTTACTATGGTGCAAGTGATGCAGAACGTGTAATCGTTGCTATGGGTTCTGTAACAGAGGCTGCTAAAGAAACAATTGATGCACTGACTGCTGCCGGAGAAAAGGTTGGTATGATCAAGGTTCACCTGTACCGTCCGTTCTCTGTAAAATACCTGCTGGCTGTACTGCCGGAAACAGTTAAGAAAATTGCTGTACTGGATCGTACAAAGGAAACAGGATCCATGGGAGAGCCTCTGTATCTTGACATCCTGTCTGCACTGAAGGATAAAGACATCGAAATCATCGGTGGACGTTACGGTATGGGGTCCAAGGATACACAGCCTTACCACATCAAAGCTGTCTTTGATGAACTGAAGAAGGATGAAATGAAGAACAGCTTTACCATCGGTATCGTTGATGACGTTACCAACCTGAGCCTGGAAGCAGATTCCAACTTCCACGTTCCAGCTGACTACACTTCTTGCTTATTCTGGGGACTGGGATCAGACGGTACGGTTTCTGCAAACAAATCCACTGTCAAGATCATCGGTGACAATACAGATCAGTATGCACAGGCTTACTTTGCATATGACTCTAAAAAAGCCGGTGGTGTTACCCGTTCTCACCTGCGTTTTGGAAACTCTCCAATCCGTTCCACTTACTATATCGGTAACGCAGACTTCATTTCCTGCTCACTGGATGCTTACATGTTCAAATATGACATGGCGAAAGATATCAAGGAAGGCGGAAGCTTCCTGTTGAATACTACCTTCTCCAAAGAAGAAATCGTTGAGCATATGCCGAACCGTATGAAGGCGCAGCTTGCTAAAAAGCATGCAAAATTCTACATCATCAACGCAACTAAAATCGCTCAGGAAATCGGTATGGGACGTAGAACCAACACGATTCTGCAGTCTGCATTCTTCGCACTGAATGAGCAGATCATGCCATACGATACAGCTGTTGAGCTGATGAAGGCAGCAGCGAAGAAATCCTACTCCAAGAAGGGTGATGCTGTTGTACAGCTGAACTACAAGGCAATCGATGCCGGTAAAGCCGGAATCGAAGAAATTACGGTGGATGCAGCTTGGGCTGATCTTCCATTTGATTCCAGCCGTAAGCTGACTGGTGACGAATATTTCGATAACCATGTTGCAGTAATCAACGGTCTGGAGGGCTATGATATGCCTGTCAGCGCATTCACAGGAGACTTCCTGCTGGATGGCTCTATCCGTAACAACGTAGCATTTGAAGAAAAACGTACCATTGCAGTACAGGTACCTACATGGCACCCGGAAAACTGTATCCAGTGCGGTATCTGTAGCTTTGTATGTCCGCATGCAACAATTCGTCCGTTCCTGTTAACAGAGGAAGAGGTTGCTGCAGCACCTATGGAATTTGAAACAATTACACCAATGGGTAAGGGTGTTGAAAACCTGAAATATCGTATCCAGGTTACTCCTGCAAACTGTGTAGGCTGTGGTCTGTGTGCGGTTGAGTGTCCTGGTAAAGCCGGTAACAAGGCTCTGGAAATGGTTGACATCAACGAAAAGCTTGGTGAAGAACCACTGGCAGATTACCTGTTCAAGCATACAGAATACAAGACTGAATTCTTCCCGGCTGATACCGTTAAGGGATCTCAGTTCATGATGCCTTACTTCGAAGTAAGCGGAGCTTGCCCTGGCTGTGGTGAAACTCCATACTATAAGCTGGTATCTCAGTTGTTCGGTCATGACATGCTGGTTGCGAATGCAACAGGATGCTCTATGATCTACTGTTCTTCCACTCCTTCCACTCCATTCGTAAATGACAGCAATGGTGAGGGTGTTGCATGGGCGAACTCTCTGTTCGAAGACAATGCGGAATTCGGATATGGTATGGCTCTGGCACAGAACTATAAGGAATCAAGAATCCTGAAGACAATGGAAGACAACATGGAAAATGTTGAGCCTGCTCTGAAGGAAGCATTTGCTAAATATCTGGAAGTACACGGTGACCGTGATGCGGAAAGAGAAATCGCTCCGACAATCAAGGAACTGGCTGCTAAATCTGATATCGCTATGGTAAAAGAACTGGCAGACGTTGACCTGGTTTCCAAATCTATCTGGATCGTCGGTGGTGACGGATGGGCTTATGACATCGGTTACGGCGGATTAGACCACGTACTGGCAAACAACCTGAACGTGAATGTTCTGGTTCTGGATACTGAGGTTTACTCCAACACTGGTGGACAGTCCTCCAAATCCAGCCAGGCTGCATCTATCGCCAAGTTCGCTGCAGGTGGTAAGACAACTGCGAAGAAGGACCTGGGACAGATCGCTATGGCATACGGACACGTATATGTAGCTGCAATCTCTATGGGAGCAAATAAAAACCAGACACTGAAAGCACTGAAGGAAGCAGAAAGCTATGATGGACCATCTCTGATCCTGGCTTACTCTCCATGTGCGGAGCACGGTATCAAGGGCGGACTTGCTAACCACCAGAGAACACAGGCAAAAGCTGTTGAGTGCGGATACTTCGATCTGTATCGTTATGACCCAAGAAAAGAAACTCCTCTGACAATCGACTCCAAGGAGCCTGATTACGAGAAGATGCTGGACTTCATGATGACAGAAACTCGTTACAGCCAGCTGCCTAAGGTAAAAGGTGAAACAGCGTACGAAATGTTTGAGAAAACAAAGAAAGACGCTATGAAACGTCATAAGAGATTACTTGCAATCGCAAAAGAAGAAATGTAAGAAATCATAAAAAGGATTGGATACGTCCAGTCCTTTTTTTCAAAAGAAAGAGGGGATGCACATGAAACTGCCTTTTCGTGATAAAGACGTTATACGATCCATACGACCCTGGATTTACCTGAGTACCTATATTCTTCTGCTTGGATTTCTCCTTGTGCATCTGCAGGACTTGAAAAACGGCTTTGATTTTGTATTATCCGTGTTTAAATCCCTGCTGTATGCCATTGTCTTTGCCTATGTTTTAAATCTGCCAATGAAGCATATTGAGGGCTTTCTGCTTCGCCATACAAAGCAGGATTCCTTTCTCCAAAAGAAAAAACGTGTCATTTCCATGATACTCACGTTTCTGCTTGCTCTGATTTTAATCATTCTTATCGGCAGTATCATCCTGCCTAGCATTATCGATTCTCTCATATCCCTTATGGAAAATCTAACCTCCTTCTTTACGAATATTGTGAAGAATATCGATGAGGTGCTGGCATATTTCCATATTGATTATCGAATCGAGAATATTACACAGGTTGAGCAGTTCATTCAGATGCCATGGGAGAAAATCGTTACCAACGTAATCAATCTGCTGTCCGGCAGTGCCAGCGGGATTTTATCAAGCGCTACCGGCTTTGTTTCCAGCTTTGCTGTCGGCTTTACGGGCTTTATGTTTTCCTTGTATCTGCTTAGCGGGAAAGAAAACTTCATACGCCAGATGCGCAAGGTGACAGCGGCCTTTCTCGGATATGGAAATTCAAAGATTGTTTTCCGCTATGCTGCACGTGTAAACCGGATATTTTCCAGCTTTATCGGCGGGCAGCTGACGGAGGCCTGTATTTTGTGGGTTTTGTATTATATCTTCATGCGGCTGTTTCAATTCCCGTATCCGGAGCTCATCTGTACACTGATTGCCGTTTGTTCCATGGTTCCGGTATTCGGCTCCATGTTTGCGATGAGTGTCGGAGCGATTATGATGCTGTCCAAGGATCCCTTACAGAGTGTATGGTTTATCATATTCTATCAGATACTCAGCTACTTTGAGGATAATGTCATTTATCCCCGTGTGGTTGGCAATTCCGTGGGACTCCCCGGTCTCTGGGTGCTGCTTAGTATTTTTGTTTTCGGGGATCTGTGGGGTGTCTTCGGTATGATTATGGCAGTACCGACTACAGCATGTCTGTATGTTTTCTTTACGGAATATGTGAATCACCGTTTGCGGAAGCAGAGGCTGATTGTAACAGAGGAAACCGTGTATCAGGAGGATGAAGAGGAGCATTCTGCATAAGATAAGGTTTGTGGAATCGGTATGCAAATCATCTCATTTCCGTCACGCAAAAGGTAGGAATTTCCTGATTTATCTGCTATAATTACATCAGTTTGAAAGTCAGGTGACACGGTGGCAAAGCAAAGAAAGAAAAAAATGAGGAATCAATCCGATTCGACTGCTGATCGTGGTTGCGATGGAGTTTCTGGTCATCCTGGGGCTGCTGATCATATGCGTGAAGGTTTTTCCGGACAATCCTATCCTTGCGCCCTTATTCAGTAAAAAGGCAGAGACACCCGTTGTTGTTCTTGATGCCGGACATGGCGGCTATGATGCGGGAAGTACCTTTGAAGAGCTGTATGAAAAGGATGTTACACTTGCCTTTGTAAAGGATATCGGTGCACGTCTGGAGGCAAACGGCTATCCGGTTCTGTATACAAGAAAGAGTGATGATGTATCCTGGCCGGCTAATGAAGTAGAGGATCTCAGTGAACGTGTTCGTATATCCAATGAGAGTGATGCCCGCCTGTTTGTTTCTATACATACCAATGCCGCAGAAGTCATAAATGGCTCCTATGGTTATGAAATTTGGGGGAAAATGAAGGAGCCGAGGGTGGAGGCTCTGTCGGAAAATATTTTAAAGGAGCTGGATTCTCTGGGCTATTCTCAGAATCGGGGTATGAAGGACCAGGATCTGTCTCCGATTCAGGTGCTGCAAAATAATAAGCTGCCCTCCATTCTGATAGAAGCCGGTTTTCTCGCCAGTGAGAACGACCGTCTGTATCTGATCGATGATGCAAAACGGAAGGTTTTTGCGGATAAAATAGCGGATGGCATTATCAAGACATTGGAGGATGAAAAGAAATCAAACAGCAATCCATGAAGCGTGGAGTGATTCCCGCAATCATGGATTGCTGTTTATATGGAATTTCGTCATACTATAGATAGAGGAGGGATGGAGTATGAACAAAGAACAGTTTGCGGAGAAAATCATCAGACTGCGCAAAAAGAAAGGGTATACGCAGGCGCAGCTTGCAGAGCTGTTGAATGTCAGCAATAAGGCGGTATCACGATGGGAGACGGCAGAGGGTTATCCCGACATCACACTGCTGAAGCCGTTGAGTGAGGCGTTGGGAATCAGCTGTGATGAGCTGCTGGGTGATACAAAGGGCTACAGTGATTTATCCCGCTATGATCTGCAGCGCTATCTTCCCTATGGCCTGACCCTGCTTGCACTGCTTCTGTATTATGTGTTTTTAAAGCTTCAGATTTCTCAGCTGCTGTCCTTTGCGGCGTTTCTGGGCATGATGGTATTCAGCAATGTGCTGATGATACAGCATACGGATAAAAGGGCTCTGCCATCACTGACACGCTGGAATCTGCTGCTTGCTTATTTTCCGCTTGTTTCCTTTCTGCAATATCTGTATATCCTGTATCTGTTTCTGCAATTGGGCTTTTCCAATATACTGGAGATTTTGGCAATGCAGACAGAGGAATTCCACCCATACAGCTTTTTTGTGAGCGGTTATGAAACCGGTGTTACCATATATCTACTGATGTATGTGGCAGCCCTGCTTGTGCTTGCGGTAGTGTATGGCTGCTTACGGCATACGTTCATTATGCGCTATGATATCAGCTGGAACGGCTTGCATAAAGGTGTCCATGGAAAAGAACAGGAGGAAAAGAATATCCTGTTTCGAAAATGGTCAGATAAAGGAGAAGCCGTTTTACGCATTGTGATGCCGCTGGCAGCTGGTTTGACACTCCTTGCTTTCGGTATCCTGCTGTTTCAGGAATATCGTTCTCTGATAACACAGTTTCATAATTCTGTTCCACCGGATTTCTCCGGTAATGATTATGCTTTAACAGTTTCCAATGAAGTGCTGGGCGCATGTCGCGGAAAGCTGCTTTTGCTTCTGTGCGGCTCCTGCCTGTTACAGCTGCTTGCGATTATGAAAAGCAAAAGAGTGCTGTATTACATTTCCAATGTCAGTGTGTTGTTCCTATACGGCGTGATTACACTTTTATTCACAACGATTGTGGATCGTTTCTATATAAAGCTTCCATTTGCATTTGCAATACCGGCGGGCATCGGTATGATCATGTGGTATTGCCGTGATATCCTGCAGAAAAAAAGGAAAACATGGGACAGGGAATAAAAAAACATAGAAAAACATAATATCCAGCGGCTACTCACTTGCGGTGGCTTGGAAATAAAAGAAATTAAAACGATCAATCTCACTGTTTTCAGTTGTCATTGATCGTTTTACGTTTGTACAGTCTATTGATACTGATTAAGAATCCGAGTCACCTTGATCTGTTCTTCTCTCCTTGATGAGGAAAGAAATCTGATAGCCTTCTCCAATCAGAAGCAGCCCATAGATGATTGTGAGAAATAGCTGCTCATTTTGAAAAACACTGTAGGCAATCGGACTGAGGAACGCAAATACATCTGGCAGCCAGATCAAAAGGGTATAGACAATAACTGCAATTGTATTCAAAAGCAATACGATTCCGTCATATTTCTCCATAATATTGCGTATATAAAAGAATAAAAATAGCGTACAGATGACAGCTGTCAGCGTAAGCATATCCGTATACGTATCATACTGCATGAGGGATGCAGCCTGTATTCTCCAGCGTTCCTCCAGTATGCATACCGCAAGTATCAAATAAGGAAACAGAAACAGAATTGCTCGTTTAAGGGTAGACATAATATCGCCTCTTTCTGATTGTTTTATACAGTATAACATACTTTTCTCTTATATGGTATACGGAAGAAATTCATTAAAAGCTATCACAGTGCAGCAAAAGATAGCGCTACCACTGGAAAAAAGGGGCTAAATAAGGTACAATGAACATAAGAAAACAGGGGAGTGAAGCCGTAATGAAAGACGTTGTTCATATTATCGGGCACAAGAATCCGGATACGGATTCCATTGTATCGGCAATTGCATATGCACAGCTGAAGCAGAAGCTGGGAATCAATGCCATTGCCTGCCGTTTGGGAGAATTGAACCCGGAAACGGATTTTGTTTTGAAAAAGTTTCAGGTGCCGGAGCCGGTGTATATTCAAAATGCAAGAGTGAAGATGTATGATGTGCCGTTTGATGAGCCGCTGCTGCTGAAAAAGGATGATACGATAAAGGAGGCGTGGGACCGCATGGGGATGCGTTCCACCAGTGCATTGTTCGTTGTGGATGAAGCACAGAAGCTGATTGGTGTTGTTTCTCTGTCGGATATGACAAATATTTTGATGAGTGACAAGGGGGAAAAGCCGATTTCCCTTATGAAGAACACCTCCTGCGAGAATATCCGCAAGGTTTTGCAGGGCGAGTTTCTGTATGAATGCGATGCATATCGGACGAATGGAAGAATCCATATACTATGCAGCCGCAATGCGGAATACAGCGATATCAGCTATCGGGATAGCATCGTCGTTGTAAATGATGATTTGAAGCTGCAAAAGCGTGCGTTGAGTGATGGGGCCGGCTGTATGATCCTGGTGGATGTGGATATCATTTCCCAGGGAATTATACGCATGGCGAAGGAAGCAAACTGTACGATTATCAAAACACCGCTGAATATGTTTCAGGTAGCCCGCAGCATGTATCGCTCACCAAGTGTGAAGCTGATTATGAAGCGTAAAATCATCAGCTTCAACAACCATGCCTATATTGATGATGTATACAAACAGATGTCGAAATCCAGATTTCGTTCCTATCCGGTTGTTAACAATCAGGGCGTGGTGCTGGGCTCGATTTCCCGCTATCACCTGTTGAATTATCAGAAGAAAAAATTCATCCTGGTCGATCATAACGAGCTTTCTCAAAGTATTGATGATTTGAAGGAGGCGGAGATTCTGGAGGTTGTGGATCATCATCGCATCGGTGATGTGGAAACGACAACACCGATTCGTTTCCGTAATGAAATCATTGGCAGTACAGTTTCCATTATTGCCCGTATGTACAAGGAAGCGGGTCTTGTTCCAGAGGTTAAAACGGCAGCGATTATGTGCTGTGCCATTATCAGTGATACAATGAATTTCAATTCACCGACAACGACACCGATCGATAAGGAGCTGGCAAGGGAGCTGGCTGCGATTGCCGGAATTGAGTTGGATGCCATGGCAAAGGAAATGTTCGGAGCTGTAGCGACGATTAAAGGCAGAACCATGTCTGAAATCCTGTATAATGATTTCAAGGAATATAATATTGATGGAAAGCGGATTGCCATCGGTCAGATCAATATTGCGGATGAGCAGGAAATCGTGAATGTACAGGATGAAATCCGTGCCTATATGGAAAAAATAAATGAAATCAATAAATTTGATCTGCTTATGATGTGCTTTACGGCCGCTGGTGGCAGTGGAAGCAATCTGGTGTTCATCGGTACTCTGAGCTATCTTGTGGATGAGGCATTCAAGGAGGATATCATGGATGAGCTGTATTTTGTGGATGGCGTCATTTCACGAAAGAAGCAGATAATTCCAACGCTGTCCAAATGTCTGGAAAGCATGTAGGAATTCGGGAGGGCGTCCTTTAGGGAAAGGAACTCTCCTTTTTCTTCATAAGGGCTGCAGCATTTATGAGAGCCGTGCAGCTTTGTGCAGTATGCGGATAGCTTGGGGACTTGCACGCAGGAAAGCACAGAAAGACAGCGATACAAGGGAATACAGAAAATCCCAGTCCTCAAAAAGAAACAGACGCTTCTGATTCCAAACAGAAAGCAGTCGTCTTTTCTGTGCAAAAAAAACAAATAGAGCTTTTGCGAACCTGGGGTTGATTGCTCTATTTGCTTTCATTACATCTGGACGCAGTTTTTACCGTTTCGTTTTGCGATATACAGTCGCTGGTCCGCCTCATTAAACAGCTCCTTCAAAGTGGCATGAACCTGGTTCTGATAGCAGCAGCCGATGCTGATGGTAAAGTGAATGGTGCCGGTATCTGCCGGTATTGTGCAGGCTTCACACGCATAGCGGATTTCCTCAGCCAGCTCATACAGCGTATGCTTGCTTAAAGAATCGATCAGAAGGATAAACTCCTCTCCCCCGAAGCGTGCTATGATACCATGGCGCTGCATCTGTTTCATTAGTACGGTTACCTGTTTGATAACAGCATCCCCCTGCATATGTCCGAAGGTGTCATTGATCTGTTTGAAATCATCGATATCCATCATCAGCACACCGATGGAATGGCCGGATTTCTTTGCATTTTCCAGCATATCCTCACCTAATTGCATCAAGGCACTGCGATTATAGATGCCGGTGAGATAATCGTAGCTGGATTTTTCCAGTGCATCCTCAAACTGACGGACATTATGCAGCGCAATGGCAATGTAATCTGCGAACACCTGTAATAAGCGTTGGTCTGTGCGGCTGAAATTCTCTATCTGATCTGATTTCATGCAGAACAGTGCAAGCATATCCCCCTGATAGGTGATAGGCTGTAAAAGCATGGAACGGGTATGTGCCTCATACAGGGAACCGAGACTGACGGCTGTCTCTTCGTCTGCGGAAAGGTTTAACAGCTTACGCGAAGTATATTCACGTGTGCAGGCTTCGAGAATGGGGTGTTCTGACAGAGGATAACAAGTGTTGGAAAAAGAGCGAAACCGCTTCTGAGGCTCTTCATATAGCAGAATATCCCAATCATCAAAGGAGAAGATACGGGCGGCATGCTGTTCGATGACCTCAATGAGCTGCTTCCTGTTTAAACAGGAGGTTACCGTCTTTCCGAATTCAGTCATATCCAGCAATCGATCATACAGCACCTCATAGGAAAGTATACGGTTCTTTTCCCAGACGTCTTCTATTTCCTGCCGGTACATATCATCAATAAATGCGGTATAGGTAATCATCAGCTCATGCGCTTTCTTTTGATACGCATAAGCTTTATCATATTCCTTCAGTCCTTCAAAAACGAGCGCGGTTTCTTCCAGTATCTGCCGCTTATATCCGAGTACCTCATCCTTGTGACTGAGCAGATGCAGATAAGATTCCTTTGCCTTCTGATAATCCTTTTGATACAGGTGATAGCGGGCCAAGGACAGGTGGACCTCATTGTTATCCAGATGATCATTTTTTGAAAAATCATAGGTTTGAATCAGGCGTTCATACCACTGTCTGGCTTCTTCACGGCGATCATCGAGTATGGCTGCTTCCATAAACTGCTTGTTATAGATGTCGGAATCATAATATTCACTTTTTTTCAGCTCCGGCATATAGGTTTGCAGCAGCTTGCGCATCTTATCAGTTTCTCTTGCACTTAAATATAGATTGGAGAGCAGATAAATGGTTACAATGAAATTACTGCTTCCGATGAAATCGCGCTTTTCGAGTGTTTCCTCTACCTGCTGAATGGCTTTTTTATAAAGGCCGAATTCGCGCAGAATGATAGCACCGTTATTCAGAAAGGCTGCATAATAAGACATGCGGCCGCCTTTTTCCGCCATGGGCATCGCGGCAGCGATTTCCCGATAGGCCGCTCCGTAATCCTCCTTCAGAATATTGGCAAGAACAGCATTGTTGGCCACGGTAAGGATACCGTCGCGCTCCTTGTAATCCGGCATTTTCATAAACAGCTCTCTGGCATTCTCATTATAGGAAATCGCCAGGTCGATATCCTTGGAGTAGGTTGCATAAAACAGCATGGCATAGCCCAGAGGAACGGCATATGCATAATTTTGCTCCTTTGCAATATCCAGAAAGCGAAACAGGATAGGGTCCAGCTCTGTTCCCAGTCCCAGCTGCTCCAGCACCAGCTTTTTGAAATTTTCACAGATGCTTTCATCCTGCTTCAGGCGTTGTAAATAATTATCAAATGTTCTTTGGATTTCCTCTTTCATGCGATCACCCTCATATTATTTTGAAATGTTATATATATAATACAACATTCCTATTCCTTCGCATATGATTTTTTAAAAGAATTGTAAACATTCTGTAAATTCCTTTAACAAGGTTTACAGAAGTGCCACTTCCATGGTAAACTTATATGCAATAAGGGAGTAGTCAGCACAGAGCTTCTGTGTGAAGCCGGTCAACAAACCCGAAGAGTGTATCTCTTCTGGCCTGCATTCAGCGATTGACGAGACTTATAGAAATTTTCTATAGTCTCGTTTTTATTTTGAAAAAATGTCAAGACTATAGAAAAGAATCATAAACAGGAAAGTAGAGGTCTTGAGATTGAAACAGATGTATGAGAAAGACGTCGCCCAGGTAATGGAAGAGCTGGGGGCAGTAGAAACAGGTCTGCGCTGCGAGGAAGTCGCAGAGCGTCAAAACACCTATGGAAGAAATGAGCTGGAGGAAGTAAAGCCGGTGCATCCGTTTATCGTCTTCCTTTCTCAGTTTAAGGACCTGCTGGTTATCATTCTGATTGCCGCAGCTATCATTTCCATGGTAAGCGGAGAATTGGAGAGCACGATCGTTATTCTGGCGGTTATCACCATGAATGCTATTCTGGGGACCGTGCAGAGCATCAAGGCACAGAAATCACTGGATGCCTTAAAGCAGCTGTCCACACCGCATAGCCGCGTCCTGCGTGACGGCACGCTGATGGAGGTGTCCAGTCAGGAATTGACAGTGGGAGATATCCTGTTTCTGGAAGCCGGAGATGTTGTAGGCGCAGATGGACGGATCATTGAAAATCATTCCCTGCAGGTCAATGAAAGTGCACTGACCGGTGAGGTTGAGAGTGTGCATAAGGCCGTTGATACCATAACGGGGGAATGCGGTCTTGGAGATCAGAAAAACATGGTGTTCTCCAGCGGGCTGGTAACCTATGGACGTGCCCGCGTCGTTGTTACAGCGGTTGGAATGAAGTCGGAAATCGGTAAGATTGCGACACTGATGAATACAGCACAGGATCGTAAGACACCGCTGCAGAAGACACTGGATGATTTCAGTAAAAAGCTGAGTATTGCGATTATCGCCATCTGCATTCTTGTATTCGCCTTAAATGTATGGCAGGGGAATGCAGTTATGGATGCACTGATGTTTGCCGTTGCACTGGCTGTTGCCGCAATTCCGGAAGCACTGGCAAGCATAGTGACGATCGTGCTTGCCATGGGGACAAGCCAGATGGCAAAAGAGAATGCGATCATCAAGAACATCAATTCCGTGGAAAGTCTGGGCTGTGTGTCTGTTATCTGTTCCGATAAGACAGGAACCCTGACCCAGAATAAAATGACAGCACAGCAGGTATATCGGAATCATGAGCTGCTGCACGCCAACAATTTAAAGGAATCCTCACCGCTGGATCGTCTGCTGCTGCTTGGCTTTGCGCTGTGCTGTGATGCCACGACTAATGAACATCAGCGAATCGGAGACCCCACGGAGCTTGCTTTGGTAGATTTGCTGGAGCTGTATCGTATCGATGAACTGAAAACCAGAGAGAAATATCCGCGTATCGATGAGAATCCGTTTGATTCCGAACGGAAGCTGATGTCCACCCTTCATGTAATCGATGGGGAAAACAGATTGCTGCTGAAGGGGGCCTGTGATGAAATTCTGAAAAAAGCAACATATATACAGACGGAACAGGGCATCCGTGATATCACGGAGGACGATCGTGAACGTATCCTGAAAATGAATCATACCTTTGCGGATAACGGTCTTCGTGTACTGGGCTTTGCGACACGGCTTGTCGAAAAGGACCATATCGAGGTGGAGGATGAGAATCAGCTTATTTTCCTGGGACTGATTTCTTTAATGGATCCTCCGCGTGAGGAAAGCAGGGCCGCTGTTGAAAACTGTCAGCGTGCCGGTATCATTCCGGTAATGATTACCGGGGATCACAAGGTGACAGCACGCAGTATTGCCAAGGCACTTGGAATCTATAAGAACGGGGATCAGTGTGTGGATGGTACGGAGCTGAATGCCATGAGTGAAGAAGAACTGATGAATCGTCTGGAGCACATCCGTGTCTATGCCCGTGTTGCTCCGGAGCATAAGATTCGCATCGTCAACGCATGGCAGAAAAAAGGAAAGATTGCGGCAATGACCGGAGATGGTGTCAATGATGCTCCAGCCTTAAAGCAGGCGGATATCGGTATTGCAATGGGAATCACCGGTACCGAGGTCAGCAAGGATGCCGCCAGCATGATTCTGACGGATGATAACTTTGCGACTATCGTCAAGGCTGTTGCGACGGGAAGAAATATTTATGCCAATATCAAGAATGCGATCATCTATCTGCTGTCCGGTAACCTGTCCGGCATTATCTGTGTACTGGCAGCCTCCCTGTTATCTCTGCAGGTACCGTTTTTGCCGGTGCATCTGCTGTTTATCAATCTGGTGACAGACTCCCTTCCTGCTATCGCCATTGGAATGGAGCGCAGCACCAAGGATATACTGAAAGAGAAGCCTCGCAATCCATCCGTTGGTATTCTGACGCCGGCAACGATGAAGCAGCTGGGAATCCAGGGAATACTGATTGCCGTTGTGACAATGAGCGCGTATTTTCTGGGTCTGAAGGAAAGCTGGGCAATCGCAACGACCATGGCCTTCTCAACCCTGTGCCTGTCCAGATTGTTCCATGGCTTTAACTGTCGTTCTCAGCGTTCTCTGTATCGCATCGGTCTGTTTACAAATAAATATTCCATTCTGGCCTTTGTGATCGGATTCTGCTTTCTGAATGCAATTCTGCTGTGGCAGCCGCTGCATTCCTTATTCTCGGTAACGACGATAACCATGACACAGCTGTTTACAATTTATGGACTTGCCCTGATACCAACAGCGCTTATTCAGCTTGGCAGAATGCTGAGACACCGCTAATGATAGATATGCAACCAAGCTCTAAGGCAGTGACCGTCCGGTCACTGTCTTTTCACTAGACCTGCTTCATAGCACAGAATGAAAAGGAGCGCAGCTGTTTACACAATTTATAAAAACATGAGATTCCCGACTTTAAACATGTAGTATTCCTGATTCAGTTACGTGCAACACATAGGCAATGCCGTCGTACAAAAGAAAAGGAATCCTTTGAGGGAGCCGGACATAGAAGCTATGCTGATAACGATCTCTGGGAACATGTCAGGTTCGGATACCCTAGGAAATATCTGGAGAAACTGATGGGAAGCCGGCATTTTATCTTTGCCAAATTCAGACATGGCTGTCTGGAAAGCGTGAATGTGAGAAAAGCCGTTGTATTCTTCGTACTTTTGAGCATTGAGCCCGCCTATGCATAGCAGGATACTGGTATGTATGAAACGCTAGAGGGGAATGCCAGTATAGGGCTACTTACGTTCCATATAACATGTCATATGGACTGCTTTATCATCGGTAAAAGAAGAACAGCTTGACAACATGTTTTCTGTTCCCTTTGCCGTCTGCTATTTACATTTGTAAAAACGGCGCTATAATTATAACCATTGGAGGAATGGTATTATGCCTAGAATTGGTAAACGAATCCTGAAATCTTCACTGGCAGTATTTTTATGCTTTCTTATTTATCTGCTGCGAAATGAGGAGGGGATAGTATTTTATTCCTGTATTGCGGCTGTGTTATGCATGCAGCAGGATACATCCAATACACAGCGTGTTGCGGCCAACCGTGTTGTCGGTACTTTGGTCGGCGGATTCTGCGGAATGCTTGTGCTGCTGTTTGAAAAGCATATCCTGCCGGGGAATACGCAGCTTATGCAATATGCTCTCATATCCTTTATGATCATTCCGGTGATTTATATTACCGTGCTGCTGAAGAAAACCTCAGCCTCGTATATTTCCTGCGTGGTGTTCATGAGTGTTACCGTATCGCACGGTGCCGATGTGAATCCCTATCTGTTCGCGATCAATCGTATGATTGATACTCTGATTGGTATTGCGGTTGCCTATGGTATCAACTGCATCCACCTTCCTGTACATTTGCAGAAGGAGACGCTGTATGTATCCACACTGGATCACACGCTGCTGCAGGAAAATGAACAGCTTTCTCCCTATACAAAGGTGAAGCTGCGTCAGCTGCTGGAGCAGGGGGCTGCCATCACTCTGGCGACGTCCCGTACACCGGCAACGCTGCTGCCCATACTGGAAGGCATTCCCTTGACACTTCCGGTTGTCGTCATGAATGGAGCTGCTCTATATGATTGCCGTACGCAGACCTATTCGCACAGTCGCTGCATGAAAAAGGAACAGGTGGCGCAGCTGCTGCAGCTGTTGGACGAGGAGGGAATGAATTGCTTTCAGCATGTCATCCTGCACCATATTCTGCATGTGTATTACAGTGATTTCCGCAATTCTCTGGAGGAGGAATATTATCATGAAATGCGCAGGCTGCCGTATAAGAGCTATGTGTACGAGCAAAAAGCACAGGCACATGCCTGTGTGTGTATAACGATTATGGATACCATACCACACATACAGCAGCTGTATACGCGGATGCAGCAACAAAGCTATGCGGCTGATTTACAAATCCATATCCGGTTCAGTGAAGAGCATCAGGGATATAAGGTATTGGATATATACAGTGTGGATGCTACAAAGCAGGCTGCCGTCCACATTATACAAAGAGAGAGCGGTTTTGAGCGTCTCTGCGTGTTTGCCTCTCATCAACGGGATGCGGCACTGATCAGCAGTGCAGATGAGGCTTATACCGTATCTGAGGGGGATGCGGATATGCAGGAGCTCTGCTGTGTGCTGGGAAGCAGGGAAAGGGACAGTGTGATACGTGAGATAGAACGAAGCTATCACGGCCATCGAAAAAGAAAATAAAAAGCAGAAACGACAATGCCTTCCCTTCCGTATCCATAACAGGAAATGGGGAAGCACTGTAAGCTTTCTGTTTTTCTTTATACAGGAAAGGCTATCGACGAAGACTGAAAGAGAGGACTTTTCAGAGGTTGTTTTCAAGCTCTACACAGAAGCGGTATGCATTTTCCGGAAACAGCAGAATATCGCGTCCGTCGTAACAGTGAATGCAAACCTTATCCTTCGCATATCCCACATTGAAGGTATCCTGCTGCTTGACGCTTTCGATCTCATCATAGCGCAGAAATCCGCCCCTTCCATTCCACAGCGATTTATGATAAATCAATCCGCTTTCATTCAGGATATATTCATTGTGCGGCGTATAAAATCCATAATAGCAGATCATAAAGAGGATCAGCAGCGTCCCTGCGACGATACCGATTTGAAACAACGCGTCAAAGGATATCGGCAGTATGGATATGAAAATAATGGTAATGATGATAAAATTCACAATCTGCTTACGGGAGCGAAAGTGAATTTCCCCCTGATATATCTCCTGTTCCATGGCCTGCCTGCCCCTTTGGTAAACTCTGTTCGCCCCCAGATAAAATATAATGAAATACAAGGGCCATAAAAATGTCGTAATACGGAAAAAGAGTACATCCGCATCTAACAGCAGCCCGCATACGTGCAGGGCATTCATAAGCAGTGATGGAGTGAATCCGAGTGCCGGAATGACAAGAATTTCAAAATTGACATCAATGCCGATAACCTGCTGATAACAGGAGCGAAGCAGATAATAATAGGTGACGGCTCCAAGCAGACTCATTGCGAGGCTCATATAATTAAAGGTGCTTTCCTTCTGATACATTTCCTTATAGCCGTAAACGATCATGAATACCATAAACGCGAGGATTACGGATTTTGCAAGCTCCATATACAAGTCCTTCAGGGTATCCATCTGGCGTTCATCCAGCGGTGCCTTACCCTTGGTTTTCGCATATCGGATAATGTCGCGAAGCAGTGAAGTCTTCATCCTACAATTCCTCCTTGTCATAGTCGTCTTCCCAGAACAGATCATCCAGATGCTTATGCAGGGCAATGCAGATTTTAATGCACAGCTTGATGGTTGGATTGTAGCGTCCTGCTTCAATCAGTCCGATGGTCTGCCGTGTTGCGCCTACCTTGCCGGCAAGCTCCTCCTGGGACATATTCAGCTCCATGCGCGCCATTTTGATTTTTAGATTTTTCATAGCTGCACTCACCTGTTCCTTCTTCTACGTATATTATTATAGGAAAATCAAGCTGGAAAAGCAAGGAAATATGAAAAATATATCTTACAAATGCAAAATATATATTGCATTGAATGGTGATCTGTACTATAATGCAAATAGATTAAGGAGGGAAACAGTATGGAACTGCAAGTGCATGATCTGCATAAGAGCTTTGACGGAAGAGAAGTCCTGCATGGAATTTCCTTTTCCATATCAAGCGGCAAGGCATTGGGACTGCTGGGACGTAACGGTGCCGGTAAGTCTACGACGATTCGCATTCTAATGGATGTGTTCAAGGCAGATCAGGGAAATATGAGTATGAATGGCAAGACCTTTCATGCAAAGGATTACAATATCGGGTATCTGCCGGAGGAGCGCGGTCTCTATCCGAAGAAAAAGGTTTCCGAGCAGCTGATTTATCTGGCAACGCTGCGCGGCTTGTCTCACGGTGAGGCAAAGGCCAATCTGAAGAAGTGGCTGAAGCGGCTGGGAATCGAGGAATATGAAAACCGTGTTCTGGATACCTTAAGCAAAGGAAATCAGCAGAAGGTACAGCTGGCACAGACACTCATGTGCGATCCGGATATCGTCATTCTGGATGAGCCGTTTTCCGGACTGGATCCGGTCAATTCCCAGACGCTGAAGGAAGTCGTTCAGGAACAGATTCAGGATGGAAAGCTTGTGATTTTCTCCTCCCATCAAATGAATTATGTGGAGGAATTCTGTGAGGATATCGTTATCCTGCATCATGGAGATGTGGTGCTGCAGGGAAATCTGAAGCAGATCAAAAAGGAATACGGAAAGAACCGTATCGTAATTCGTGCATTATATCCAAAAAAGCAGGAGTTTCGTGAGCTGCTGGAAACACAGTGTCAGGAGCTGCTGCATATTTATGAGGAAAAGGACGGCGGCTTTATTATCGAGCTGCAGCCGAACGTCAATAAACGTGACGTGCTTACAAGAATGCTGGAGCTGGAGGTTGACCTTGAGGCATTCCAGCTGTATGAGGCGTCCTTAACTGATATTTTTGTATCAAAGGCAGGTGATGAGGAATGAGAGATTTCTTACTGGTTCTGAAATTTGAATTACAGACAATGGTACGCAAGAAGTCATTTCTGATTTCGACGGTGCTGGTAGCGGCTGCGGCTTTTGTCCTGTTGTCCATTCCACGTGTTTTCTCGGATGATAAGGGAACGGATGATACGGCATCAGAAAAGGATAAAACGATGCTGATTTATGATGGAAGCGGTATTTTGAAAAACCGTGAGCTGGCGGAAAAGAATTTCCCTGAATTTCAGATTTCCTATGCCAATTCCTTGTCCGAGGTAGAGGAAAAAGTGAAGAAAAGTGAGGCAGATGCCGGCTTTGAGGTGAAAACGCCGACCAGCTTCCAATATTATGTGAATAATTCCTCCCTGAATGATGCGAATTCCTCACGCTTTAAAACACTGCTTCAGCAGCAGTATCAGGCAAGTGAGCTGGCAAAGCTGAAGTATGATGCAGGTAAGGTTCAGGCGATTTATCAAACAGAGGTCATTTCGGATACGACGGTATTGGGAACGGACGGTATGAACAATTATTTCTATACCTATGTGCTGATTCTGGTGCTGTACATGATGATTCTGATTTACGGCAATCAGATCGGTGTCGGTGTGGCCAGTGAAAAAAGCAACCGTGCAATTGAAATACTGACAACGAGCTGTTCACCGAATGCTTTGATTTTCGGTAAGGTTATTGCGGGGGTCGATTGCCGGTGTCGTACAGACAGCCATTATGCTTGGCTCCTTCCTGATTGCCTATCAGCTGAATGCGGATGTATGGGATCATATGCTGGATAAAGTTCCTGGATATCCCTGGTCTGGTGCTGGTTACCTTTGCCCTGTTTGGTATTCTGGGCTATCTGCTGTTCAGCTTCCTGTTTGGCGCAATCGGAGCTTTGTGCTCCAAGGTGGAAGAGGTCAACGGTGCCACTATGCCGATTCAGCTTCTGATAATCGCAGTCTTCATCATCAGCTTTATCACGCTGCAGAATCCGGATACGCTGCTTGCCAAAATCATGTGCTATGTGCCGTTCTCTT
>ENA-OQCB01000143-OQCB01000143.1-human-gut-metagenome-genome-assembly--contig:-NODE-143-length-33781-cov-3.860878_pt1 | contig 33781 bp, 39 predicted proteins | sample MGYA00242493_ERZ504568 | MGnify/ENA primary metagenome ERZ504568 (study PRJEB26092, sample SAMD00036229) | human gut metagenome | host: Homo sapiens | study: EMG produced TPA metagenomics assembly of...
GGGAAGCAGCCGTTAAGAGCAGGACAATAAATAAAACAGGTTGCCCGTATTGCTCCCATAATAAAGTGTTGGCAGGATTTAATGACCTTGCAACACTTCTGCCGGATATAGCTGCCGAGTGGTCGGACAGAAATTATCCGACACTTCCAACTGTAGTGGTCAAGCATTAAAAGTATTCAGTGATTTATTGAATATCTAATATGCAATTTGATAATAAAAGTTATGGATCAGACTTTTTGACATCCAAAACTATATAGCTTTATAAATAAAAGAAGCAGTTACTTCACGAAAATTCGTTAAGCAACTGCTTCTTTTATTATTTGTGGCATAGAATATTTACAGAGCGAACGGTTATTAAGGTTAAGGTCTTGTATAATCGTCCATATAAAACCGATATTGTTCTCCGCGGATATAGTCACGGCAAATATGAACAAGATTATAGTCTGTGTCAAAAATCTCGGAGTATAAATAGAATAAAGGTTCTCCATTGGTGACGTGTAAATGTTTGGCAAGCGAACCAGAAGCGCGTGCCAGTTCAAGGTACGAATTACGGGAGCCCTTAACCTGAATATGGTAGGAATCTTTTAGAAGCTGATAAAGGGAACCATCTAATGATTCATCTAAAAGAAATTCATATTTGGGATAAGGAAACAGATTGCTTTCGTAAATCATTGGGATACCATCGGCAAGATCGACACGTTCGATCAAGACTGCCTTTGAGCCAGTTGGAACATTCATTGTTTTGGCTTCTTCCTCAGATAACTCGGTTACGGAGCGTTTGATCACAAGGCGGGATGGAATACATCCATTTGCTTTACATGCATCAGCAAAGCCAAGAAGATGTTCCATTTTGCGTTGGATTTTGCGGGATTTTACAAAAGTTCCTTTCCCTGACGTTTTACAAGATAATTTTCCTGACATAATTCTTCAACAGCACGTCTTACGGTGATGCGGCTGACTTTGTAATGTTCGCTTAATTCTATTTCAGTAGGTATTTTTTCGTTGTCCGGATAAGTGCCATCTTTGATTGCAGCTTTGATCGCTTCTTTTAGCTGCATATATAATGGAGTTTCTGCATTCATATCAAGTTTCATTATAATTCTCCTTTAAATATACAACGTATATTAGTTATAGATATACGATTCACAAATACATTATAGCGGAAACAGACTTAAATAACAACAAAATCAATCCATTTCGTAACAAAAAAGTAAAAGATAAATCATATGACTGGCAAAGATATTGTGCATATAATACAAAAATAAAAGTTTGATTTCGGTAAAAACATAGAAAGTAAACATATAACGTTATATAACGATTGCATATAACGTTATAATATGATATAACATAATCATCAAATGAAGCAATAAGAACGGAGGGAGAACATGGGAAAGCAAAAAGCAGATTATCTGTTAAGATCAGATCATATTTTTACATCTACTGTTGAGAACCCATTTGCAGGATATGTTGCAGTAAGCGGACAGAATATCCTGGCGGTTGGAACAGATGATGGAAGTGATTGGATTGACGAACAGACAGAGGTTCTGGAATTGGGAGATCAGTTGGTGACACCGGGATTTATTGATGTACATACTTTTTTTACGGGTTATGCGATTTTCCATATTGGAATTGATATGTCTGGCATAACATCGCAGGAAGAGTTTTTACAGAAGATAAAGGAACAGGTTGAAAAAGAGAAAGAACCTTCCACTGTATTTGGACATGGATGGAATCCAAACGGATTCGAAACGGAAGGTCTGGAAGAAAAGCTGAATGAAGCATATCCGGATCGGGCAGTTATCGTATTTGCAGCAGACCGCAGCACATGCATGATGAACCGGAAAGCGGAAGAAACATATGGATTTAATCCGAAAGAATGCTATCCGGAAGCCTATCACAAGATTATGCCGGAGTATTTAAATGATCGGGAATTCATAGAACCGGAATTTAAAGATTATATGAAGCTGATGAACAGCCGTGGAGTTACAACGGTAAAAGAAATGGGATTTGATGATTTTTATGGATTTGACTCATTTCTGAAAGAAAAAGAAGAACAGAAGGAATTGTCACTTCGAACATTTTTTATGTCGCAGCCGGTTGGTGAAGGAATCAACATTGAACATGGAAAAAGAATGAGAGAGAAGTTCCAGGGTGATTTCATCCGGTTCTCCGGATATAACCGAATGACAGACGGAACGGTGGCAAGTACAAAGGGTGATCTGTTAGAACCTTATGAAGGAACGAATATGCATTGCAGTATCCAGGTTGATTATCCGATGATTGAAAAAGAAGTGAAACTTGCTGATAAAAATGGATTCCGTTATTCCCTGCATGCACAGGGGGATGGAGCAGTACATAAAGTGGCGGATATTTTTGACAAATGTCAGAAGAAAGATGGAAAGCTTGTGAACCGTCATGCTGTGACAGATATGGAATTTTCTAATCCGGCGGATTTGAAAAAGATGGGTGAAATTGGTGTAACTGGAGAAATCTATTTCCAGATTATGTCATTGGATCCAGCGGATGACGTGAAAAAATCGATTGAAGAGACGATCGGAACAGGGAGAGGCAAGTATTTCTGGAATCGAAGAGGAATGCTTGATGCAGGAATGACATTATCAGGAGCAACGGATCTGCCACTGATGATCACAGACATTCCGGAAGCAATTTTCCATGGTTGTGGTGGATATTTCCCAGATGGAAAAGAACAGTACAATGTACAGAACACGATTACAGTCGCTGAAATGTTAAAAGCATGGACGTATGGTGGAGCTTATAACATAGGAATGGAAGATAAGCTTGGAACGTTAGAAGCAGGAAAACTGGCAGATATAGCAGTTCTTGATCGGAATGTCTTTGAAGTACCAATGAGCGAGATGAGAGATGTAAAAGTTTCCATGACAATGGTAAATGGAAGACCGGTATATACAAAAGAATAATAAAAAATTATGATGATAGAAAGGAGAAGAAACATGGCACAGATCAACAGAGACAGAATTGCAGGAATGAACATTCATTATTTATATTATTCACTCCCGTATTTTCTGGATGCACAGCAAAAGCTTGGTGTGAAGACGATTGAGTTATGGGCCGGTGCACCGCATTTCTTTTTGGACAGTATGTCTTACTCAGATTGTGCAAAAGTCCGGCATGAAGTAGAGTCAAGAGGAATGCAGGTAAAAATCCTGACACCGGAAAACTGTACTTATCAATATCAGTTCGCAGCCCAGGAGCCGGAGCTTTATGAAAAAAAGTTTTGCATATTTTGCCAATGCATTGAAGGCTGGAGAAGAACTTGGCGTAGAAACAATGGCAATTAATTCCGGTTGGGGTTATTGGAATGAAGATCGTGAAGAAGCATGGAAGCGTTCAAGAGGGATGCTTTCAAGACTGGCAGATGAGGCGGCAAAACACAATATTAATCTGGCGATGGAATCATTAAGACCACAGGAGTCCCAACTTGTTGTAACGCTTGCAGATGCGAAAAGGATGCACGATGAAGTGAATCATCCTAATTTGAAGGTAATGATTGATACAACTGCAATGGGGGTCGCCGGAGAGACGATTGACGAATGGTTTGATACATTTGGAGATGAGATTATTCATATGCATTTCATAGATGGAAATCCATACGGACATCTGATCTGGGGAGATGGCAATCATCCACTTGGAGAATGGATTGATACGGTTGTCAGACGAGGTTACAAGGGATACTTCGGTCAGGAAATCACAGATTTTGATTATTTTGAAGATCCGGCATCACATGACAAACGGAATATGGAAGCTTATAAGCCTTACTTAATAGGCTGATTACGGGGGATTTGAAAATGGAAAATAAGAAAAAAATTTAAACTTCAACTGCCGCATGTATATACGCTGGCATTTATATTGATTATAGTATTTGCAATCTTGACATGGATTTTGCCAAGTGGACAGTTTGACAGACAATTAGTAGATACAGCAGCAGGAGAACGTGAGGTTGCTGTAGCCGGAACCTATCATGTGATAGATAAAGTGACGGAATCCGGAGATTTAAGACAAGGACTGCATGAAGTTTTAATGGCACCTACAAGAGGTATTCAGGCAGCTGCAGATGTTGTTGCATTCGTTTTACTGATTGGTGGTACATTCCAGATTTTAACAAAGACAAATGCAATGAATCGCGGAATCCGGAAGGTTATTTTAAGATTAAAAGGAAAAGAAGTTTTACTGATTCCGATTTTGATGATTCTGTTAGGAATTGGTGGAACGACATTTGGTATGTCAGAAGAGGTTATTCCATTCTATGTTATGTTGATCCCTATTTTCTTTGCAATGGGATATGACTCCATGACAACCTTCATGATCGTATTCTTAGGACCGCAGATTGGATATGCAGCATCTACAACGAATCCGTTCAATGTTCTGATCGCACAGGGCGTTGCCGGAATCCATGGTAACCCACAGCTTGTATACAGATATATCTGGTGGGCAATTATGATGACTGTTACCATCGCTTATGTTATGCGATATGCAATGAAAGTAAAGAAGAATCCAACCGGATCCATCACTTATCAGGATGATCTTCTGAAAAAACAGGAATTTATGATGGATGAAAAGGATACAGGATTTACTTTAAGAGATAAATTGGTATTACTTGTATTTGCAGTAGGAATGGGAATTATCGTGTATGGTATTCTTACACATGGATGGTATATGGATGAGATTTCCGGTGTGTTCCTTGCAATGGGTATTTTAATGGGTATTGTTGGCGGACTTTCTGAGAAAGAGATCGCAGAACAGTTCGTGATCGGTGTAAAAGATCTTGCGTTTGCAGCAGTTGTAATTGGTGTATGCCGAGGCATTCTGATTGTTGCAGAAAACGGAATGATCATTGATACGATCCTGAATTATTTATCAGGAGCACTTGCAGGTGTAGGAAGCGTAGCATTTGTTGCAGTAATGTATCTGGTTCAGTCATTATTGTCACTCCTTGTTCCGTCATCTTCTGCACTGGCATCCCTGACTATGCCAATTATGGCTCCATTATGTGATTTACAGGGTGTGAATCCGGAAGCAAGTGTAACAGTACTTCAATTTGCAAATCAGCTGACCAATATGTTAAGCCCGACAGCAGGCATGACCGTTGCAGGACTTGCTGTGTGTAAGATTACCTTTGGTCAGTGGTGGAAGACAATTTGGAAGTTCTTTATTTTAGTAACAGCAATGGCATTGGTATTCTGTACTATTTCAGCAATGCTTTAAACATAAAATTTTTATAATAGAAGGAGAATAAGACAATGAAAGAATTAGTAACCAAAATTTTAAATGGAAGAGAAAAAATCGAAGATGTATATTTTGTAGCATGCGGAGGATCTTTGGTAGATCTTTATCCAGGATATTATTTCGTACGTACCGAATCCAAGACAATGCATGCTGACTGGATCACAAGTAAAGAATTTGTTGTAACACCTCCGACACACCTTGGAAAAACAAGTCTTGTATTTATCTGCTCTCATGGTGGAAATACAAAAGAGACCGTAGAAGCAGCACATTTAGCAAAAGATCTTGGCGCAGCAGTTGTAGCAATGACACATACACCTGGATCAGCCTGTGATGACAGTTCATTAAATCCAATTGTATATTCCTGGGAAGATGATACAAATGAAAAGGATAAACCACAGGGTATTGTATTAAACATTTTGAATGAGTTAATGAAAGCTCAGGAGCCAGACTATAAATTATACGATGCAGTGGCAGACGGACTTGAAAAAGCAGATGGTATCGTAAGAGCTGCTGTCAAGAGCGTAAAAAACAGAACATGGCTTTTTGCTGAAAAATATGCAAAAGAACCGTTCTTATATATCATGGGTTCAGGAGCAGCTTATGCATCTGCATATGGATTTGCTATTTGCTCACTTCAGGAGATGCAGTGGATGGATTGCTGCTACTTAAATTCAGCAGAATATTTCCATGGACCATTTGAAGTAACAGATGAAGATCATCTTTATATTTTATTAAAGAGCCGCGGAAGAAACCGAGTTATGGATGAAAGAGCAGAAGTATTCCTGAACAAATATGCAAAGAAATATGAAGTGATCGATGCAAATGACCTTGGACTTGACGCAATTGATGACAGCTGCGTAGAGTACTTTAATGCAATGGTATTTTATGCAATGAGTGTTGCATACAGAAATGCTCTTCAGGATAAGAGATGTCATCCAACTGACATGAGAAGATACATGGGTGTTGTTGAATATTAATCACAGAGACAGATCATTGCGGAATTCTAAAATGCAATAAGAGATCAGAAAATGGGAATTTCGCAATGACCTGAAATTTATGGGCAGGCGAAAAGGAGAATGAGGAAATGTATGATGTAAGCGCATTAGGTTTTGGTGATAATGTTGTAGATAAATATGAGCATATTAAAACAATGTATCCGGGTGGAAACTGTGTAAACTTTGCAGTATATGCCAAAATGTTTGGTGCAAAAAGAAGTGCATATATGGGATATTTCGGTAATGATGCTGAAGCAGAACATGTTATGTATGCTTTAGATGATATTGGGATTGAAACAGTAAAGTGCAAACAATTAGAAGGAGAAAATGGTTGTGCACGTGCAACTTTAGTTGATGGAGACAGAGTGTTCTTAGGATCTAATGAAGGTGGTATCCGTGGAAAAACACCATATGTATTAGAGCGATTTGATCTTGAGTATATCAGACAGTTTGATTTTGTACATTCTGGAAATTATTGTTTTATGGAGAAAGAACTTCCAAAAATCCGTGAAGCGGGTGTGCCGATTTCATTTGATTTTTCAGATGACTCAGAGGATTCCTATTATGCAGAAGTAGCACCTACTGTTGATTATGCATTCTGCTCTTTTGACGGAACAGATGAAGAAGCCAGAGAACATCTGAAAAAGATTGTTTCCTATGGACCAAAGCTTGCTGTTGCATCCAGAGGTGCAGATGGCTGTATTTTATATGATGGACAGGAATATTATGTGCAGAAAGCGGTACCGATCAAGGAAGTTGTTGACACCATGGGTGCAGGAGATTCTCTGATCACATCGTTTATGGTTGCTTATACAGATCACCTGAAAAAGGGAATTACAGGAGAAACTGCAATCAGAGAAAGTCTGGCAGCAGCAGCTGAATTTGCTTCCAAAGTATGTGGAATGAATGGTGCTTTTGGATACGGTAAAAAATATGAATAGGCAGATGTCTGTGAGATATTTTGAGCTGTAAAACACAGTGGGACAATAAAAAGTGCGTTCTGCGGATGTTTTATTGTTTGGGATGATTCAGAAACAGCAGGGGCTGATGACAGAAGTGTTCTGTTGTTTCTGGAAAATTCTTTCATAATAGCTTTACGAGCATCTGCTTTTTTGATTTCCAGGAAATGGAAATAATACCCCGGCAGCTCCGTCAGGGACAGTGTTGCGGAGAAATACAGGGGCTGTACAGTGAGAAGGAGGAAAATATGGGCGAAAAAAAAGTACGTGCGGTTGCAGCAGGTTTTTCTTGTATGGATGTTTATGAAAAATTAAATAGATGTTATCCGACCGGAAATGGGGTAGACTGGGGAGTACATCTTCAGAGACTGGGAATTTCAGTCAGCGTGGTCAGCGTAACCGGAACAGATGAATATGGAAAAACAATGCGCAAAATGCTGCAGCAGGAAGGAATAGAGATCTCACATTTACATGAAAAAGAAGGAAATACATGCCAGATGAAAATGGATCTGATCAATGGGGTTGACCGCGTACATCTTGAAGAGGTGGAAGGTGTCATGAAAGATTTTGCATTGACGGAGGAGGATAAAGAGTACATAAAAACATTTGATTATCTTCACACAGATCTTTTTGGAAATATATTAAAGGACCTCCCAGAGCTTCGCGCAGCAGGAGTGAAAGTAGTGATGGATTTTTCGAATTTTCAGTGGAAATCCGGAGTATAACACGGACGAGAACTTTAAAAATGTAGACTATGCATTTCTTTCTTATGAAAAAGAAGATGACTACATTCGGGAACATATAAAAAGAATCCAGTCATTCGGGGCGAAAATTGTAACAGCTACGCTTGGAGAAAATGGAAGTCTAAGTTATGATGGCGAAAGATACTACCATTATGGAATTGTTCCGGTGAAAGTAGTGAACACAGTTGGTGCAGGTGATTCATACATAGCAGGATTTACCTATGGAATTATGAATGGATGGGAAATCCCCAAATGTCAGGAATTTGGAGCAAAGATAAGCTCAGAAGTAATTACAAAATTTGAACCATATTAAAATCAAAAAGGAGAATATGTACAATGATTATAGATATGCACATTCATCCAATTTTTTATGAGGCAGTCTGTAAAGACAAAGAAGAATTGGAATTCAGGAAAAATGCATTTGGAGTATTTAAACAGTCTCCATACGGATATGATGAAATGTTTGCAGAGATGGATTACGCCCATGTGGACAAAGCGGCGCTGCTGCCTTTAGACGTTACAACAACAGAAGGTGGACAGATTGTGACAAATGATCAGATCGCCGTGCTTGTAAAAGACCATCCGGAACGCTTTATCGGATTTGCGAGTGTTGACCCGCACCGGGAGGATGCACTGGAAGTTCTTGAGCATGCATTTAGGGATCTTGAACTGAAAGGATTAAAATTAAATCCTGCAAAACAGAAGTTTTTTCCGGATGATCCAATTATGAATCCAATTTATGAACTATGTATCAGATATAACAGACCAATCATATTTCATGCAGGGTTAAGCTGGGAGCCTAATACGATTACAGAATATGCGTATCCGCTGAAGTTTGAACGGGTAGCAATCAGATACCCGCAGCTGCGTATGTGCCTGGCTCATTTTGCGTGGCCATTTGTAAGGGAAATGGTTATGCTGATGATTAAATATCCAAATGTGTATACAGACACTTCTGTGCTCTACCTGGATTCTCCGGAGGAGTCAATAGCAAGACTTTTTACAGTGGATATGGGACCGCTATGGGTAGACCGGGCATTATACAGACAGATTATGTTTGCGTCAAATGGTCCGAGGTTCCGGCAGTTTAAAATTCTTCGTGCACTGGAAAAAATACCAATGAGAGATTACGCACGTGAAGGAATCTATTATAAAAATGCATTGCGCTTTTTAGGAGAGGAGACGGAAGAATGGTAGATTTACATACAATTGAATGGATGAGCCATAAACCGGAAGAATTCCATATGATTACAGAAGAGGTACATGAGATTGTTAAAAATAGTCCGGTAAAAATCGGAGCGGTTCTCGTCCTTACAGCCATACAACAACCGGAATTATGGTGAATGAAGGACTCCCTTGTGTAGAATGGGATATTGCAGATACCCTTACAAGAATTGTCCCTCTCGAAGCCGATTATATGCATGCCCATTTCCTGCCAAGCTATGGTGCAACAGGAAATAATTCGACAGGTCATATCAAGAGTCTGCTATGTGGAAATCATTGTATGTTCCCGGTGGTTAATGGAAAAATAGTCTGTGGTGGTGCACAGGATATTTATCTTGTAGAATTTGACGGACCTCAGACACGAAGAGTATATGTGGAGATTTTTGGAGAATAAATTGTAGCATTAAACAAAATTTAACACATCAAACTGGTAAAACTGCATAAAGTTAAAAAATAAGAACCGATCGTATCTAATATAACGTTATAATATGATAGATTATATCATAATACGTATTAACATATAAAACGGTTTAAGAGAAAGTGCTCATAAAAGCCGTGAATGTTATATTCACAGATAGCTGTGGAGCATAACAATAAGAAAAGCTACACAAAGAATGATATTAAAATAGTTGGATTATCGAAGAAGGAATGAGCGGAATGGGAAAAAGAATACTTTGTATTGGAGATTCAAATACCTGGGGATATATACCGGGCAGTGGGGAACGATATGAAAAAAATGTGCGCTGGACGGGAAAGCTTGCACAGATGCTTGGGGAAAACTATGAAGTGATCGAAGAAGGAATGAATGGAAGGACAACTGCATTTACAGATAAAATTGAACCGGGAACAGCTGCCTTGGATTATCTGTATCCATGTTTGATCTCACAATTTCCTTTGGATTATATCATTGTTATGTTAGGAACAAATGATACAAAGACACGCTATGGAGTGAATACAGTAGAGATTGGATATGGATTGGATGAAGTACTGCTGAAGATAGAGGAAACATGCAGACGAAAAAGTCAGACTCCTGAAAAAATAGTTATCGCACCGGCAGATTTATATCCTAAAAAAGACTGGATAGAATTTACAGCAGAGTCTGCGCAAAAGGCAGGCGGACTGACGGAAGAATATAGAAGTATTGCGGCACTTCATCATGCAGAATTTTTGAGTGCACGAGATGTACTTGGAGCGGAGTGCATAGGCTGTGATGGAATTCATTTTACAGAGGAAGGACATAGAATACTTGCGGAAGCAATAGCATTAATAATCAAAAATAAAGAAGCAGATGAATGTTTCTGAAGCAATATTAAAAAAATGATTGTGCTCATTTCAACAAAATGCAACACGTTAAATTGGTAAAATTATACAAAAGTAAAACAGTAAAGCGCAAAACGATTGAATATAACGTTATAATATGATATAGTACATTTCATAAATAACGAAAGATACAGGTAGGAGGAGTGCCATGAAGATGGACAGGAAATACTGGCTGCACAGAGTAATTGTATGTTTCTTGATGATGATCATCATAATTCAAATACCGATGCATGCTTATGCAGACGAAAAGAGAATGGTTGCAATCGGAACAAATGCAGAATATGCACCATTTGAGTATCTTGACAGCAACGGAAATCTTACAGGATTTGATATTGAACTGATGAATGCTATTGCCAAAGAGGCTGGATTTGAAGTGAAGTGGGTAGATCTACCTTTTGATTCATTGCTTGGGTCTATTGAAGCAGGAGATATTGAGGCAATCGCGGCTTCAATTGCACCTACGGAAGAAAGAGCAAAGAGCGTAGATTTTTCAGATGTATACTATTCGGGATCCCAGAGCCTTGTATATAGGACAGATGAGAAATATACTGATTTTTCAGACATAAAAGGAAGGACGATTGCTGTATTGGAAGGATCCCAAAGTGATATGATCGCATCGGGTGAAAATACAGACTATGGTGTAGTAGAGGATGCGACAGTAAAGCGTTTTAAAAATGCCTCCAGTGCAATTATGGAACTAAAGAATAAAGGCGCAGATGCTGTGATCATTGATACGATCATCGCAGAGATTTTTTGCAAACAGACCGATGGGATTGAAGCAGTCCCGGTGAAGGGAACCGAAGAAGATACTGTATTTTGTATTGAAAAAGGTAACACCGAAATAACAGAGTTGATTAATGATGGTCTTGCCAAGGTAAAAGAAAATGGAACCTATGATACTTTGTATGCAAAGTATTTTTCAGGAGAAAAGAGCGAACAGATCATTGCTACACAGGAAGAGGATGGCTTTATCGGAACTCTGAAGTTTATTTTTGTACAGGATAATCGATGGAAATACTATGCAAATGGTCTTGGTACGACATTAATCGTATCGTTGCTTTCCGTATTGATAGGTGTGATTCTTGGATTACTGGTTGCAATTATACGTATCAATGCCGACAATAGAGGAAAAAGAACGCTTGCTTCTTCTGTTGCGGCTTTCTATGTAGATGTGATTCGAGGAACGCCATCAGTACTACAGCTGATGATTGTATATTTTGCAGTTTTCCATAGTCGTTTGGGATATATTGCTGCAGTGGTAAGTTTTGGAATTAACAGTGGTGCTTATGTTTCTGAAGTGATTCGCGGTGGCATTCAGGCAATAGATAAAGGACAGTCTGAGGCGGGACGTTCCCTGGGTCTTAGTTATAATGATACAATGCGTTTTGTTGTGATTCCGCAGGCAGTAAAAAAATATTCTTCCTGCCATGGGAAATGAATTTATCCAGTTGATCAAAGAAACATCCATTTTGGGTTATGTGGGAATTGTTGATCTTACAAAAGCGGCAAGTTATGTATCATCACGTACTTATCAGATGTTTATCCCTTTATTGGCAGCAGGCATCGTGTATTATCTGATTGTAAAAGTATTGGCGATTCTGCTTGGAAAATTTGAGAGGAGGCTGAAGGAAAGTGATTAAGATTCATAATTTGGAAAAATCGTTCGGAAATAACCATGTATTAAACGGTGTAAATATTGAAATAACAAGAGGCGAATGTGTTTGTGTCATTGGACCTTCTGGCTCCGGAAAATCTACATTTTTGAGGTGTATTAATTTACTGGAACAGCCTGATGCAGGAGAGATTCTTATTAACGGAAAGGATATATTGAAACCAGGGTTAGATTTAGATGCGTTTCGGGCGAATCTTGGTATGGTATTTCAGCATTTTAATTTATTTCCGAACATGACAGTGAAAGAAAATATCAAGCTTGCACCAGTACGCCTCCAGAAATGGACAAAAAGAGGAAGCGGATAAAAAAGCAGTAGAGCTTTTGAAAAGGGTAGGACTGGAGGATAAGGCGGATACCTATCCGAATAAATTATCTGGTGGACAGAAACAGCGCGTGGCAATTGCGCGTGCATTGGCAATGAATCCGGAAGTGATGTTATTTGATGAGCCAACCTCTGCTTTGGATCCGGAAATGGTAGGAGAAGTGTTGGAAGTTATGCGTTCTCTTGCAAAAGAGGGAATGACAATGATTGTTGTAACGCATGAGATGGGATTTGCCAAAAATGTAAGTAACCGTGTTATATTTATGGATCATGGAACGATTGTGGAAGACAGACCGCCGAAAGAGCTGTTTGAACAGCCGGAACATGAGAGAACAAAAAGTTTTCTTGCGAAAGTATTATAGCAAAAATATAAAACATGTAGATAGAAAAGGGACAGCTTATCTGAAATTCAGATAAATTGTCCCTTTTTTGCTTTATAGGAAATTACTCCGTAATGTTCCAATAAAGCAAAAACGCTCCGCGAGGATGCGACCAGATGCATGTGGAATATGTCTGCTAAAGCAGACTGCATCTGGCGCGCAAAGCGTAACAAGTCCCTCAAAGACTGAGGGATTCAGGGAGTTTGAAGCGGACTTGTCCGCTTTGTTCATGCAGATAAATATGATAGATGTTATAATGTGAAAAGATAAATGCGAAACATGCGTTATACTAGCAAAAGTTGTTAATTATATAAAGGTGGGAGAAATTTGGCGAAAAGTAAGAAGACAAAAATCCATAAAAAGATAGATGGTCAGCTTTTACAGATGAACAAGAAGTTTAGTAATCTCAAGATGAAACAGAAGGATAAGATTACAGGCTGGGTGTATGAAGAATACAAAAAATATGTAACAGAACATGAAAAAGTACCTGATTCATTAGCTGATGAACAGATTGTTGAAGCTGTACTTGATAAGATAAATGAGGCACAAATCTGGATACCAGACGGAGAGATATACGATTATTATCGGAGAAAGAAACCACAACTTCAGAAGAGTCTTGATAATGAAAAAGTTGATTGAGTTTAAATCATATGTCAGCTTTTATAAGAGCATTGTTGATCAGGATAGGGCATCCGTTGTTATATGCAATCTCAAACATGAGATTATCTACATGAATCCGGCAGCTGTTACCAGCTATGCGAAGCGAGGCGGCGACAAACTTATCGGAAGAAGCCTGTTAGACTGCCATAATCCGGAATCAAGAGATAGAATACAGCAGGTAGTGGACTGGTTTGCAGCAGATGAAAGCCATAATATCGTTTATACTTTTCATAATGAGAAACAGAATAAAGATGTTTACATGGTGGCACTCAGAGATGAGGATAAGCTGATAGGATATTATGAGAAACATGAATATCGAAATTCAGAAACCATGAAACCATACGATTTGTGGTGATGATATGACGAAGGATGAATGGTATCGGCAGTTATTTGAGCGGCTGGATAATTCCAAGTTCCGAAGCAGTTTTCATCTGAAGCAGAAAGATATTGATTACATAAATGAAAAAGGGTTTGACGCAATCAGACAACATGCAAAGGATTTTATTGCAAAGAGAGAAGCTCCGGCATATATAGCAAATGATGGCAAACAGACACCAATGCGTGGTCATCCGGTATTTATTGCCCAGCACGCAACAGCAACATGCTGCAGGGAGTGCATCCGAAAGTGGCATAAAATGCAGCCGGGCAAGGAACTAAGTCAGGTGCAACAGGATTATCTTGTAGATGTAATTATGACATGGATTCAAAAAGAAATCGAGAGGCAGGAACATAAAATATGAGTTTGAAAAATGTATTGATTATTGTAGATAACATTGACGAATCAATTGATTTTTATGAAGAACTGTTTGGACTGCGTGTGATTACAAGGCAGGAAGGTAATGTGATAATGTCAGAGGGGCTTGTATTGCAGGATGTAGATGTATGGTATGATAGTACAAAAATACATACAACTCCACATAACAATATGACAGAACTTTATTTTGAAGATAATGATATAGAAGGTATTATTGAAAAACTGGAGTCTGGCAGGTATGTTGTAAGTTATGTTACGGAATTAATGGAACTTGAAGGTGGACAGGAGCTTGTAAGATTTTATGATCCATCTGGAAATCTGATAGAAGTACGAACACCAATTAACTATATCTGATATGAAATGGATTTAAGGAGAAAATGCAGTTCGAGGGATTAGATAAATATTTTGACAATTCGATAGCTTAAAAAGGAAGCAGCGTACTTTGAAGTTAAAATTCAGTACGCTGCTTTTGTCTGCCCGATTGACTTGCTCCATAATAATGATTATAATATTAGGAAACAAAGATATCAAAATTTAATTAAGAATTTACCCCAAATACATCAAATAATACCCCAATACTGTTGTAGAACGCAAATTTTAAAGCTAAAAAGGGTATTATAATTAGGCGAAAATAGAGATAAATGGCTTTGCTTGTTATTAAAGCCTTTTTCAGAATTGTGGCGGAGAAAGTCCCGACAATGAAGTCACAGGGCGCTGCTAAGAACGAAGCAAACAACGCAGGACAGAAGGCTACACCGGTTGCGGCGGCTCCGGTTGTAGAAGAAAAAATCGATTTCTCTAATGTGAAAATTGAGCCATTATTTGAAGAAATGGTTGATTTTGAGACATTCAGTAAATCCGATTTTAGAGCTGTGAAGGTTCTGGAATGTGAAGCAGTACCAAAATCCAAAAAGCTTCTGAAATTTGTTTTAGACGATGGTACAGATGAGAAAAGAGTGATTTTAAGCGGTATTCATGAATATTATGAACCGGAAGAACTGGTTGGAAAGACTTGTATCGCTATTACAAATCTGCCGCCAAGACCAATGATGGGAATTGACTCTTGTGGTATGCTGATTTCAGCGGTACACGAGGAAGACGGTCGTGAAGGATTAAATCTTCTTATGGTTGATGATAGAATTCCGGCAGGTGCGAAATTGTATTAATAAAATGTGATTAAATGGGCAGTCCCAAGGGGGGATTGCCCATTTTTAGAACCAAGGAATGGAAAAGTAGACATTAGAAGTGTACCTGCTGAAAAGGGAAAAGAGATTTCAGCTAAAAGGACAGTTCATATTTACCGTCTTTTTTAATATTATAGAGCACTATTACAAGCCATTCTTTATAATGATACAGGTAATCGTTTTATGGTTAAATCATTGTTATTACAAGAAATATGTGATAAAATAAAAATAGATAATATATTATCCAAAATAGCAGAAAATCACAAAAAATAGATAATATATTATTAGAGAAAGAGGTGAAGAAATGCGACAGCTTGTATGGGAAACAGCAGAAGAACTGGATCAGAAACTTGCACAGAGAGTGCGCAACATCAGAAAAAGGCGTTCTATTTCACAGGAAAAACTGGCTTCTATGAGTGGAGTGAGTTATGGTTCGATCAAGAGATTTGAAATGACAGGAAAGATATCCTTACTCTCACTGACGAAGATTGCAATGGCTTTGGATATTGCTGGTGAGCTTAGAGATATATTCACGAATGTACCATATAAGGATATTCAGGAGGTTATTAATGAAACGAGATAATTCGTTACAAGTATATTATAATGAACGACTGGTCGGGACGCTGGCGATGACAGCCGGTCGTAAAATTGCGTTTCAGTATAGTAAAAGCTGGATTGAAAAAGGTTTTCAATTAGTCCGTTTTCCCTTCCATTAAAAGACCAGGTGTTTATTCCGACGAAAGATTATTTTCAGGGACTTTTTGGAGTATTTGCGGATAGTCTTCCGGAGGGCAATGGATTATTAAGTTTCCTGCTCATGTAGATGGCGAAAATGCAGGAAAGATGGAATATGACTATTCTTGCTGTGCAAGACAATGCGGAATTATTATGAGTGAGACCAGATTATTTCCATCTGAAAAATGTGAAGGATATTTTGGAACGAAACGTTTTGACAGGGCAGTGGATACAAGAGGAGAAAAAAAGATTCATATGCTTACAGCTGCGGCACTTTTGGAGTTGGATTTTGAACAGCCAAGTATGGATTATCATGGTCTTATGAAGCTGACAAAAATATTAACGAATAATAATGAGATGGATTTAGAAAAATATGTTTCGCCGAATGTGCTTTAATGTATTTGCGCATAACAGAGATGATCATTCGAAGAATTTCACATTTCTTTATGATGAAGAAAATGATAGCTGGCGTTTGAGTCCTGCTTATGATCTTACTTATAGTAATACGTATTATGGGGAGCATACGACAGCAGTGGATGGAAATGGACGTAATCCGGGAGAAAAAGAAATTCTTGCAGTGGGCATAGCAGCAGGAATGAATAAAGAAAAATGTCTGGATATCATAAAAGGGATCGAAGCGAATGTAAAAGAGCGGTTAGGGGAGTATTTGTAGAAAAAAGAATAGAAAAGGAAAAAGAATGAATATTGTATTGATTATTGCATGGGTACTTGCACTTATATCTGCCATTGTAGTTCCGCCGGATAGTGCATATTTAAGTTATATTGATTTTCATACGCTTGGGCTTTTGTTTTGTCTGATGGCAGTGATGGCAGGAGCAAATCGTCTCGGCGTGTTCCGGCAGGCAGCCGATAGATTACTTACAAAAGTAAAAAACAGTCACCAGTTGGAGTTGATACTTGTTTTTTTATGTTTTATATCCAGTATGCTGATTACCAATGATGTGGCGCTTATCACATTTGTGCCATTTGCAATTCAGGTATTAGAGATGTCTGACCGGAGGGAGAGCATTATTTTGGTGGTTGTGTTACAGACAATAGCAGCGAACCTTGGAAGTATGTTTACCCCAATTGGAAATCCCCAAAATCTTTATCTGTATTCTAAATCGGGGATGGGAGTGGGAGAATTTCTTATATTGATGCTCCCGTATACTGTTCTTGCGACGGTGTTACTTTTCGTGACCATTGTCCTTCGAAAAAAACAGCCGTTGCACACGTTACAGATTGCTTCGGAAGTATCTTTCAAGAACTATCGGAAGCAAGTGATCTATGCGGTTTTGTTTGTACAGTGTCTGCTCTGTGTGGCACAGATATTGCCCGCATGGTTTGTCACTATTGTGACAGTTTTTGTTGTATTTTTCACAGATAGGGATACGTTAAAGGTGATTGACTATTCTTTGCTGCTTACATTTGCGGGATTTTTTATTTTTATCGGAAATATGGGACGTATTCCGGCTTTTTGTGATTTTTTAAAAGGAATCATCAGTGGCAATGAAATACTCACAGCAGTAGCTTCTTCACAGGTCATCAGCAATGTTCCGGCTGCGCTGTTATTGTCCGGATTTACACAGAAATGGGAAGCTTTGATTGTCGGAACAAATATCGGAGGGCTTGGAACATTGATTGCATCAATGGCGAGTTTGATTTCTTACCGGCTTATTGTAGCCTCTGGACCTAGTCGAAAAGGAAAGTATATTTTGTACTTTACAATTGCAAATATTTTATTTTTGATGGTGTTTATTCTGGCTGCATTTATGTTTTCATGATAATAGCACAGAAATATCGGGAAAAAGGTAATTACATCTAATAATGGAAAGGTGGAACGATAAAATGAATGAACAAAGTATCATCCGCGAGTATCTGACATTTACAGGGAGAGTCCAGGGAGTCGGATTTCGGTATCGAGCAAAGCATGCAGCAGATAGTGTGGGAGTTACCGGATGGGTAACAAATGAGTGGGATGGCAGTGTTGTGATGGAAGCACAGGGGACAGCAGAGCAGATTAACAGGGTTCTGAAGATGATTAATCAGAGTCCGTATATTCAGATTTCATGGATAGATAGAAAACCACTTCCTAAAGAGCAGCATGAAAAAGGATTTCATATAAGATAATATTTTTTGATGCCAAAAAGATGCCATTATAATGTATAATAGCCATAGTACATAGATTGGGAGAAAATTATGGTAAATATCTTAATTGTTGAGGACGAAAAGCCGATTTCTGATTTAATAAAGTTATCGCTGAAAGGAGCGGGGTATTTTTGTTCTTGTGCGTATGATGGTGAGACTGCGGCTGATATGATAGAGGAAAACAGATATGATTTAATTCTTCTGGATATTATGATCCCATATATTGACGGATTTGAATTGCTGGAATATATAAAACCCTTTGATATCCCGGTTAATTTTTATCACGGCAATGAATTCGATTGATGATAGAGTAAAAAGGTTTAAAAAATGGGTGCAGAGGATTATATCGTAAAACCATTTGAGGTTGTAGAACTTTTGGCAAGGGTTGAGGTGGTACTCAGAAGATTTCATAAGACTTCGGATATTATTCAAATTAATGATAAGCTGACAATTAAATTTGAAACAGCATGTGGTTCGATATGATGAACAGGAAGTAGCGCTGACACCAAAGGAATATGATTTGCTTGTGCTTTTTGCACAGAATCCAAACGTGGCATTATATAGAGAAACTATATATGAGCGGGTATGGGGAGGAAACCTGGAATATACCAGTAAGACAGTGGACTTGCATGTACAGAGACTTCGAAGAAAAGCTCATCTGGAAGACATGATAAAAGCAGTTAATAAAGTAGGATATAGATTGGAGATGAGGGCATGAAGTTTCGATATAAAGTGACTTTGTGTATGATTTCCATGATTGCGTTTATTTTGGAATTGGTGGTACATTTCTTTTATACAGTTCCTTTCAAAGCTCTATAAATCGTGAAAAGATATCTGCAATAAAATCATTTGACATGGTTATTCATACATTTTCTCGTCTTAGTCAGGAAACTACTTGGACGACAGCAAGTGAGATTTCTAAGGATTTTGGGAAGATTGTGGAACAAAATGATTTGTTTGTTGCTATAAGTCTGCATAAAGACAAAGAACTTATATATAAAAGTAGTGATTTTGTGAATGATATGGAAGAAATGTGTGATAAAGCAGATTACAGAAATGTAGCATATAAGATTATCCGTAGTGAAAATCAGTACTATATTCAGCTTTGTTCAGTGATTAAAGTGGAAAATGCAGACTTATATATAGATGCTTTATATGACATCACAAAAGTATACGAGCAAAGAGAGGAATTGCAGAAACTTTATATAGCGGTTTTTCTTTTTGTAGTGACCTGCAGCGCAGTTTTCTCTTATATTTTATCATATTTTTTAACAAAACCCATAAGCAGGCTGAAGAAAATCGTTTCCAGTATTACACAAGGGAACTATGATTTGAGAAGTGATATTCATACAAACGATGAGATAGAAGAACTTTCAGTAGAATTTGACCGTATGACAGATACGCTTGTTGACAAAATGGAGGAATTAAATGCGGCGGTGGACAGACAGAATCAGTTTATTGCAAATTTTACACATGAACTGAAAACGCCAATGACATCTATGATTGGATATGCAGATTTGTTGAGACGTCAGAATTTAAGTCAGGAGGAGCAGACAGACGCTGCAAACTATATATATTCTGAAAGTAAACGATTGGAGAGGCTGTCTATAAAGCTTCTTGAACTCATTGCCGCAGGTAATAAAGAGCAGGAGCTGACAATTCAAAACCCGGCATATTTGATAGAAAATGTGGTGAAGCATTATGTACCATATTTTCAAGAAAATGGGATAGAGATAGAGAAAAATGTGAGGCTGGTAATTGTATGCTGGAACCGGATCTTTTTGTCTCTCTGGTTGTAAATCTCTTAGAAAATGCCAGACGTGCTATGGAAAATGGTGGTGTTATCAAAATAGTACTTTCCATGGAAAAAAGATGGTTGTGACTTGCTCATTCAGGACACCGGATGTGGTATTCCAAAAGATAAACTGGTGCATATAACAGAAGCCTTTTATCGTATAGATAAAGCCAGAAGCCGCAGCTTTGGAGGCGCCGGACTGGGGCTGTCACTTTGTGATCGGATAGCAAAAATTCATAACGGAAGTCTTTCAATAGAAAGTGAAGTGGGTGTTGGAACAGTGGTGAAAGTGCAGATACGGGGAGGCAGATATGAAAAAGTATTCATGGGTATTTGGAGTATTTATCATGATTTTATGCATTGGTTTTGGACTGTTTTTTTCCGAATATTGTTTTTTCAAGTGTTTTAAATGAAAATTCGGAACAGGTGGAAGAATATCAGGTGAACCCCATAGAAATTACTCATTCCAATAGTATTATAGAAGCTATGAGAGCTGTGTATTACAAGGATTATGAGTTTGATTATCAGGAAGATATGGCGAAATTATCAAGGGCAGAGCTGGCAGAGGTCTGTAATTCTTTTTTACAAGGAATACAATTAGAGGAATGGGGCTATGCGCAGCTAGAGGTTGACAAGGAAAGTATGGATGCAAAATGCAGTCTGCTGGTTATAAAAGACTCATCCGTTTCTGCTGTGATATGGACAGTAAAAGTGAAGAGCTCAACTGGCAATGAAATGATACTGTATGTGGATGATAAAAATAGAAAAGTTATCCAGATGAACTACAATGTTATGGCTGATAATGGGGTTTCAGTAGCCTATTGCAGTGATGATAAAAACAGTGTATATGTCAGAGATGCTTTAATTTTATATTTGGAAGATTATTACGGACTTAGAACAGAGTTAGATGATGATGATAGCGGCATAATTAAATTGGTTGATGAGAAGAAGGATGAAATTTTGATGTCCGTGTATTTTTACTATGACGGGCTTGAATTACTACCATTTGAATGATGGCAAACAGATGCTAAATTGAATATATTTTGAAAATGCACCACGCTATCCTTTAGAAAAAGGAAAGTGAGGTGCATTTTGTGAATAAGACAAAAGTAAGAAAAAGAATGATGCGTAAAAGAAGGATGATATGTGTTTTTATCGGCGAAATTGCAGCATGTGTGATTTTGGGGATAGCTGTGGCAGGAGTTGTCAGGACAAGTGTTTCGGCAGAGGGAAAGGATTTGTATGAACACAGCAGTTCTAAAAAAATAACCAAAATAACGATAATTTAGAAAGAGCTTCGTCAAAGAAGAAAGGCACAGAGTGGAATTTGACTCTGGTAAACAGTTCACATAAGTTAGACCAATCTTATGTAGAAACGATTCCTCTTACACAGCTTAAAAACGGACAAAGCATTGACTCCAGATGTTATCCGGAATTGCAGCAGATGATGGATGACTGCCGTGCGCAGGGATATTCACCAATTATTTGTTCATCCTATCGGACGCATGAAAAACAACAGGAGCTTTTTAATCAGCAGGTTCAGGTGTATATGAATGATGGGATGGACAGGCAGAAGGCGGAAGCTAAAACAGTAAAATCAGTTGCAGTTCCCGGAACAAGTGAACATGAGTTAGGTCTTGCCGTGGATATAACAGACATTGCGGAACAAAAAATAGTCAGCGGAATGGAGGAACAGCCTGTACAACAGTGGCTCATGAAGAATTGTTGGAAATACGGATTTATCCTGCGTTATCCTGAGGATAAGGCAGATATAACGGGAATTGTTTATGAGCCGTGGCATTACCGATATGTGGGGAAGGAAGCGGCAAAATATATTTATGATAAGCAGATTACATTGGAGGAATATTGCTATCACCATTGATTTTTTCTATACCGATTGGTATAATGTGAGTAAAAGTTATTCACAAGCAGGAGGAATGATTATGGCATGGTATGAAGAGGCAGTGTTTTATCATATTTATCCTATTGGCATGACAGGTGCGCCTAGAGAAAATAAGGGAGAAGAGGTAGTACACAGGTTTGAAGAACTGGACAAATGGCTTCCTCATATTGCAGATTTAGGTTGCACTGCTATTTATATAGGACCGTTGTTTGAATCCAGTACCCATGGATATGATACAAAGGATTATAAGGTTGTGGATCGTAGATTAGGAGATAATGAGGATTTCAAACGCTTTGTCAGAAAGGCTCACGAGGCAGGCATTCGGGTTGTAGTAGACGGTGTATTTAATCACACGGGAAGAGAATTTTTTGCCTTTCAGGATATACAGAAAAACAGAGAGCAGTCACCATACTGTAGTTGGTACAAGGGTGTTAATTTTGGCTGGAATAGTCCTTATAATGACGGATTTGGTTATGAGGCATGGAGAAATTGCTTTGAACTGGTGAATTTGAATTTATGGGAGCCGGCTGTGCGGGAATATCTTCTTGGAGTTATTGATTTCTGGATTGATACTTTTGATATTGACGGTATTCGTTTAGACTGTGCAGATTGCCTGGAATTTTCTTTCATGGAAGAGATGAGAAAGAGAACCCGTGAGAAAAAGGAAGATTTCTGGCTTATGGGCGAGGTCATTCATGGAGATTACAGCCGTTATATTCAGGATGGGCAAAAAATGCTTCACAGTGTTACAAATTATGAATTGCATAAGGGGCTTTATTCAGGACATAATGATCACAATTATTTTGAGATTGCGCATACAATTCGCCGAGAATTTGATGAAAACGGTGGGATTTATAAAGGTATGAAGTTATATTCCTTTGTGGACAATCACGATGTAGACAGAATTATCAGTAAAATTCAGGTAAAAGACCACATTTTTCCTATTTATACACTGCTGTTTACACTTCCCGGAATTCCTTCTATTTATTATGGCTCTGAATGGGGAATTGAAGGACGCAAGGAGGGTGGAAATGACGATCCACTGCGTCCGGCAGTAGAGATTGAAGAGGCTTTAAATAAGGAAAAAGATTCTAAGATTATGCAGCATGTGAAATGGCTGGGAAATCTGCATAAGAAATATACAGATTGTCTTGCTTATGGAAGATATCGGGAACTACTGCTGACAAACAGGCAATATGCTTTTGTCAGATTTACTCAGGAGCAGGGGCTTGTTGTGGCAGTAAATAATGATGAGCAGGAAGTGAATATAAGTATTCCGGTTCCATTTGAGAATAAGAGGTATATCAATCTGGAAACAGAAGAACAGATACCTGTGGAAGGCGGCAGGATTTGCCTTACTATGAAAGCAGCAGGAAGCACTTTTATAGAAATAAGAGAATAATAGTATGATGATAATAGGTGAAAAGGTTGAGTAAAATCAGCTTTTCACCTTTATTTTTAAGCTTGTATCCAGATTAGAAATGATATTTGATAAAAAAATTGACTTAAGGTCATATTTTTTTCTCCGAAATTATTGACATCTCAAATTCTGGTGATAAAATATACGAATTGCAGACAATATGCTTATATAAGAAGATTATAGAAAAGCGAGGGAAAAGCATGAAGAGGGCATTTGAAATTTTTAGAAGAGATGTCAATCGATTATCCCATAATATGGTAGCAATGATTGTTACCATTGGTGTATGTCTGATACCATCTCTATACGCATGGTTTAATATTGCAGCAAATTATGATCCTTATGCAAATACAGGAAACATTAAGATTGCAGTGGCAAATGCAGATAAGGGTACGGAAAATGAGTTGATAGGAGAACTAAATGTAGGGGAGGAAATTGTCCAAAATTTAAAGAAAAATGATAGTTTAGGTTGGAAATTTACAGATGAAAAGAAGGCGGTGCAGGGGGTAAAGTCGGGAAAATATTATGCGGCTATTGTGATACCTGAGGATTTTAGTTCTTCTTTTGTGAGTATTCTTTCCGGTGATATGAAGCAGCCTCAGTTTGAATATTACTTAAATGAAAAGAAAAATGCCATTGCCCCTAAGGTTACAGGTACAGGTGCGTCTACGATTCAAGAGCAGGTAAATGAAGAATTTATTGCTGCAGCGGCAGGCTCTGTTTCTAAAATTTTGGGACAGACAGCAGAGCAGATGGGTACACAGGTTGACACAGTGCAGGAAAGTCTGATTGCAAAAATGCAGACAGCAGAGGAAAATCTGGAAGAATATCAGGTGGTTTTAGAAAATTTAAATAAAACTATTGATGGAAGTGATGATTTAATAAATGGAACTCAGGAAACGCTGGATGCTCTGAAAAGTGCGGTAGCATCGGGAGCAAAATCTATGAATAATGGAACAGATATTTTAGCTTCCGTGAGAAATAGCGTAGGTGCATTAAGCGTCGGTTTATCTGATGGTCTTACGCAGGGAGCAGATGCGTTGTCCGGTATCAGCAGTGCAGTGGGAACAGACCTTGGAAAGTTGAATGAGAAAGTACAGAATGTAAATGAGAAGATTGGAAATACCATTACATCTATGCAGGATTTAATTTCAAAAAACGAGGAAATTCTGACAGTTCTTAGAGAACTTGATAATCAAGTTCCAGGAAATCCGTTGTCTGAAATCATAGAAAAGCTGGAAACAGAAAATCAGAGACATAAAGAGATATTGAAAAATCTTCAGACAGGGAACAATAGTATAGGGAATGCCGTAAATACATCTGTTCAAGGATTAAATCAGATTGCTTCGGTTATTCAGGACGGACAGAAAAATCTCCAGACTTCCAGAGCTTCTTTTGAGAAAAATGTGCTTCCTTCCTTAAATCAATCTTTAGATTCTTTTGCACAGCTTTCAGGAAAGGTTTCGGGAGTTCTTGCCGGAGTAGAGCCCTCCGCAGAACAGCTTAAAAATGTAACGGGGGATTTGAAACAGACGTTAAGTGATACAAAAACAGCCATGGAGAGTACCAAAGAGGCTCTTGATGATGTGCAGAAAAAACTGAATACTGCTATTACAGATTTGGGGGCGCTACAAAGCTCAGATATTTACCTGAGTTTAAAAGAGCTGACAAAAAAAGATACAGGAGAAGTAGCTGAATTTATGCATTCTCCGGTACAGTTGGAAACGAAGAGCTTTTATCGTGTGGAAAATTATGGTTCAGCTATGGCACCTTTTTATACAAATCTGGCAATCTGGGTAGGCGGTATTGTTTTAATCGCTATTTTTAAGATGGAAGTAGATAAAGATGAGAAGATTAAAAGCTTTACAGTAACACAAGGATATTTTGGAAGATGGATTTTATACATAACAACAGGTTTGATACAGGCGCTTATTATTTGTCTTGGAGATATCTACCTTTTGAAAATACAGTGTAAAAATCCGGCGGCCTTTATATTTGCAGGTTTATTTGCTTCTTTTGTATATGTTAATTTGATTTATGCATTGTCTATTACTTTTAAACATATTGGAAAAGCCTTGAGTGTTATTTTAGTCATTCTCCAAATTCCGGGCTCTGCGGGCACGTATCCCATTGAAATGACACCGGCATTTTTTCAGTTTGTTCATCCTCTTTTGCCATTTACATATGGGATTAATGCTATGAGAGAAGCAATTGCAGGGATTTATGGTATGCATTACTGGAAAAATATTCTTTGTCTGGCAGTGTTTTTACCGATTGCTTTGGGAATAGGTCTTCTTTTAAGACCGCATCTTTTGAACTTGAACTATTTGTTTGACCGTAAGCTGGCTGAAACAGATTTGATGATTTGTGAAGAAGAGGGGATGCAAAGAGAAAAAAATCAGTTTGTCAACAGCAGTGAAAATTTTAGCCGGGCAGGATGAATTTCGTAAAACCTTAAATGATAAGATTGAAAAATTTCAGTCTGGTTATCGTAAGAAGATACGCGTAGGATTTCTTGCAATTGTTGTCATTCCTATTATTTTTCTCATACTTATGTTTAGTATTGATTCTAAAATGGTATTTTTGGTATTGTGGATTGCCTCAATTATACTAATCGCCTTATATTTGATTGTTGTGGAATACATCCATGAAAGCTTAAAAAGAAAGAAACGTTTAAGTGAGATGTCGGATGAGGTGCTTTTGAAAGAAGTAAAAGAAAATACCCAGAGAGGAGAAGGGGAACAATGAGAAATATATGGAAAATCTTCATAGGAGACCTGAAGAAAATCAAAAAAAATGCCATTGCATGGATTGTTATTCTGGGACTTAGCGTTGTTCCATCTCTTTATGCGTGGTTTAATATTGCTGCCAGTTGGGACCCTTACAGTAATACAGGAAGTCTGAAGGTGGCAGTTGCCAACGTAGATGCAGGATATGAGGGTGAATTGCTTCCGATTAGTATCAATCTGGGTGAGCAGGTAGTTTCAGGACTTCGTGAGAATAATCAGCTGGATTGGGTATTTACAGATTCTCAAAAAGCAGTGGAAGGTGTAAAATCCGGAAAATATTATGCAGCCATTGTGATACCGGAGACTTTCAGTAATGATATGATGAGTCTTTTTTCTGATGATGTAGAACATTCTGATATTTTATATTACTTAAATGAAAAGGAAAATGCTATTGCTCCGAAAGTAACAGATAAAGGTGCAGGAGCTGTACGAAAGCAGATTGCAGAATTATTTACAAAAACAATTTCTCAGGTGGGATTACAGCTCATGGATAGCCTTTCTTCTATGATGAGTAAGGAAGATTCTCAGGAAATGATTGGAAGAGTACATGAAAATATTACAGAGATTGCAGATAGTCTTTTAGCTGCGTCAGGTACTATAAAGGCTTTTTCTAATATGACAGACTCTATGGGAAATACACTGGAATCCACATCTTCTTTTTTAAAACAGACAGGAAGTAATGCAGATACCAATTTATCGCTTCTTACAGATACAGGAAAAAGCGTTAAGAGCTTAAAAGATGCTTTATCAGGTACTACGGACAGTGTGAATGATGTGTTGGCGGCAGGCAGTGATGTTTATCAAGCAGTGTCGGAACAGGTGGATGAGACATTTTCATCTTTGTCACAGGATGCTGCAGCAGCGGGACAGAGTTTAAACGGGCTGGCAGGGCAGATACAGACAATTATTGACCGATATGCTGCTTTTCGTGACAGCCTGCAAGGCATCAGCGACTCCCTGCCGGAAGTCTTTCCGCATATAAAGGAACAGCTTGGCACAGTTATTGGAAAATTAAACGCTTCTATTGCACAGCAGGAAGCTGTGAGAGATAAATTGAATGAGGCAGCGGATAAAATTTCTCAGTCTGTTTCAGATGCAGGTAATTATCAGAGCGAATTAAAAGAGCTTGCAAAGCAAAGTGCACAGCAAATTCAGAATGTGCAGACAGATTATGAGAAGAACGTAAAGGGGAATTTAGACCAGCTGTTTCAGACACTCAGTAACACCAATAAAGATGTGTCTTTGATTTTATCAAAATTAGATGAGGGAGCACAGGGGATTGAAGATTTGTCAGGCTCCGCAGCTTCTGATTTGGGAAAATTAAAAACAGCTTTGGATACTTCGGCTTCTTTGCTGGATGAAGCTTCTGGTAGAATGAATGATGTTTTACAGAAACTTTCAGAAGCGGCAGAGAACGGAAATCTGGAAATATTAAAGGATGTTCTGAGAAATGGCCCTGATACAGTGAGTTCTTTTCTTGCTTCACCAGTGAAAATGGAAACAAAAAGTATATATCCGGTAGAGAATTACGGTTCGGCTATGGCGCCGTTTTATTCTACCTTGTCTATTTGGGTTGGTGGTATCGTATTAGTTGCTATGATGAAAGTAACTCTGTCAGAGGAGAGAAAGAAAAAATCTTCATCATGTAAAAAATTATCAGATTTACTTTGGCAGATATTTGCTGTTTTTATTATGGGGCTCATTCAAAGCGGTTTAATCTGTCTGGGAGATTTATTCTTTCTGGGTATTCAATGTGAGCATCCGTTTTTATTTGTATTGTCAGGCTGGCTTACCAGTATCGTGTATGTAAATATTATTTATACCCTGACAGTTTCTTTCGGCGATGTGGGAAAAGCAATCTGTGTTATTTTACTGGTTATTCAGGTGGCAGGTTCCGGCGGAACTTTCCCAATAGAAATGGCGCCAGCATTCTTCCGAAAAGTATATGAGTTCCTGCCCTTTACCCATAGTATGGGAGCAATGAGGGAGGCAATAGCCGGTTTGTACGAAAATGCTTATGTAAGAGAATTAGGAACGTTGGGACTGTTTTTGATTTTTTCTCTGTTCTTGGGATTGGTACTTCGTAAGCCTGTTATTCGGTTAAATGAAATGTTTACGGAGAAATTGGAAGAAACAAAATTGATGTAAAATCAAGGGATAATTCCGAAAGAAAATGTAGAAAAAGGTTTCGCTATAAGCGGGACCTTTTATTTCATAGGAAATTGTGTTCTGTGAAATAGAAATGCTCCGCAAAATTTAATTTTTCTATTGACTTTTTTACCTCTTTGCATTATAGTATAGTCATAACGATTAAACGAATACTTAATCGTTAAAAAAACATTGTATTAAAAAGAGAGGTATTTTATTATGAAGAAGACTTACAATATCGAAGTAGACTGTGCAAACTGTGCAAATTTAATGGAAGATGCAACAAAGAAGACAGAGGGCGTTGCTTCCGCAACTGTAAATTTCATGACACAGAAGATGATTGTGGAATTTGAGGAAGGACAGGATCCGAAAAAGGTTATGAAAAATGTTTTAAAGGCTTGCAAAAAAGTAGAGTCAGACTGTGAAATTGAACTTTAAGAACCTGCACCCCGAATGCGAATTGCAAGAGGGGTGTAAATTTATCTTAGTAAGAAGGTGGAGGCAATTATGAATAAAAAGCAGAAGAAAATGCTAATCAGAATTATTATTGCAGCGGTTATGGTAATTGTTTTGAATTTCATACCTACAACAGGAATATTGAGATTAGCTCTTTATCTGGCGGCATATCTGATTATTGGATATGATATTTTGAAAAAAGCCGGAAAAGGTATTCTGAACAGACGTGTTTTTGATGAAAATTTCTTAATGGCAGTGGCTACTGTTGGAGCGTTTGCGTTGGCAATTTATTCCAAAAGCGGAGATTATAATGAAGCCATTGCAGTTATGTTGTTTTACCAGATAGGTGAATTATTCCAGAGCTATGCAGTTGGAAAAAGTCGCAGAAATATCAGCGCATTGATGGATATTCGTCCTGACTATGCCAATGTAGAGCGAGACGGAAAGCTGGAAAAAGTAGATCCGGACGAAGTGGAAATCGATAGCATGATTGTAGTTCAGCCGGGAGAAAAAATTCCTTTAGACGGAATTGTTATGGAGGGAAGCTCTAGTCTAAATACCAGTGCTTTGACAGGTGAAAGCCTTCCTCGTGATGTAAAGCAGGGAGACGAGATTATCAGCGGATGTATCAACTTAAACGGTGTTCTGAAAATAAAGACAACAAAAGAATTTGGAGAGTCTACGGTATCAAAGATTTTGGAGCTTGTGGAAAATTCCAGTTCCAGAAAATCAAAATCCGAGAATTTTATTTCCAAATTTGCCAAAGTATATACACCGGCAGTTTGCTATGGCGCTTTAGCATTGGCAATCCTTCCGTCGTTGGTACAAGTGCTGTTCTTGGGACAGACAGCCCAGTGGGGCGTTTGGGTTTATCGTGCATTAACATTCCTTGTTATCAGTTGTCCTTGTGCTTTGGTAATTAGTATTCCGCTTAGCTTTTTTGCGGGAATTGGCGGGGCAAGTAAGGAAGGTGTCTTGATTAAAGGCTCTAACTATATGGAAACCTTGTCTCAGGCAAAATATGTGGTCTTTGACAAAACAGGTACTTTGACACAAGGTGTCTTTGAAGTCAGTGGTGTGCACCATAATGAGATGGAAAATAAGAAACTACTGGAATATGCGGCATTGGCAGAATGTGCTTCTTCTCATCCAATCAGCAAGAGCCTTCAGAGAGCTTACGGTAAAGAAATTGACAGAAGCAGAGTTTCCGATATTCAGGAAATAAGCGGTCACGGAATAATTGCAAAAGTAGACGGAAGAGAAGTTGCAGCAGGAAACAGCAAGCTGATGAAGAAATTAAATGTGAAATATCAGGATTGTCATAAGGTGGGAACGATTATCCATGTGGCAATAGACGGAAAATATGAAGGACATATTGTGATTTCTGACATTGTAAAGGAACATGCAAAAGAGGCGATTGCACGACTGAAAAAAGCGGGAGTAAAGAAGACTGTTATGCTTACCGGAGACGCACAGCCTGTGGCGGAGCAGGTTGCGCAGTCGCTGGGAATTGATGAGGTTTATGCAGAATTGCTTCCGGGAGATAAGGTAACAAAGGTAGAGGAGCTGCTGGCAGCCAAGTCTGAAAAGGAAAAACTGGCATTTGTAGGTGACGGCATTAACGATGCGCCGGTTCTTACACGGGCAGATATCGGAATTGCTATGGGAGCTATGGGCTCAGACGCAGCTATTGAGGCAGCAGGATGTGGTTCTAATGGATGATGATCCTTTAAAGATTTCCAAAGCTATCAGAATTTCCGGAAAATGCCTTAGTATTGTATATCAGAACATTATTTTGGCTTTAGTGATTAAATTTGGCTGTCTGGCGCTTGGCGCTGTGGGAATTGCCAACATGTGGTTTGCTATTTTTGCAGATGTCGGCGTTATGATTATTGCTGTTTTAAATGCAATTCGTACGCTCAGAGTGCATAATTTATAAAAGTTCCTGTAAGAAACAGTTGATTTTATGCGGATAAAAACGTATACTATATGAGAAAAAGAATTTAAGGAGCTGTTATTTCATACAGCTCCAATTCTTAAAATGTGAGTTAGACAAAGCTAATATGAAAGAAGGCAGAAGATGAAGTTAAGTGAGTTACAAATAGGAAGTACCGCCACCATTCTTTCAGTGGGGGGAAGCGGTGCTTTGCGTCAGCATTTTCTGGATATGGGTTTAATACAGGGAACAGAGGTAACCGTAGTGAAATATGCGCCTATGGGAGATCCTATTGAACTGCGTATCCATGGATATGAATTGACTATCCGTTTAGAAGATGCAAAAAATATTGAAATCAGTAAAGAACATAAACCAAAAGACAGAGAAAAGAAAAAAAGCAGGCAGGAAAAGCTTCATCCCGGATATGGAGAGGGCGGAAAGTTTCATGACAGAAAGAGTGAAAATCCATTACCGGACAGTGAAACCTTAACCTTTGCTCTGGTGGGGAACCAGAACTGTGGAAAAACAACTTTATTCAATCAGCTTACAGGTTCGAAACAGCATGTGGGAAATTTCCCCGGCGTTACCGTAGACCGTAAAGACGGTGTGATTAAAGGTCACAGCAATACCTTAATTACGGATTTACCGGGAATTTATTCTATGTCACCTTACAGCAGTGAGGAAATTGTCACAAGAGAATTTGTTATCCGTGAAAGACCAAAGGGAATTATCAACATTGTAGACGCTACCAATATTGAGAGAAATATGTATCTCACCATGCAGCTTTTAGAGTTGGGATTTCCTATGGTAGTTGCTTTGAATATGATGGATGAGCTTTGGGAAAACGGAGGTTCTGTTTTAGTAAACGAGATGGAGGGAGCCCTTGGTGTTCCTGTTGTACCAATTTCAGCAGCAAAAGGCGAGGGAATTGAAGAACTTATTCAGCATGCCATTCATGTGGCGAAATATCAGGAAACACCGCTGGAAACAGACTTTTGCCGAAAAGAAGAAGGAATTCACAGAGGAATTCATGCAATCATGCACCTCATTGAAGACCATGCACAGAAGACCGGAATTCCGGTACGTTTTGCAGCCAGCAAGGTAATGGAAGGCGACAGAAAGCTTTTAGAGCAGTTGGAGCTTACAGAAAATGAGCAGAATATTGTAGAGCAGATTGCCAAACAGACAGAGGAGGAGACAGGTCTTGACAGGGCAGCAGGAATTGCCCAGATGCGTTTTCAGTATATCGAAGATGTCTGTGGTGAGGCAGTGGTAAAGCCAAAGGAAAGCAAAGAGCATATTCGAAGCAGAAGTCTTGACCGTTTCCTTACGGGAAAATATACAGGAATTCCTGCGTTTATCGGAATTATGGGAATTGTATTCTGGCTTACCTTCAGCGTGATAGGAGCTTTTCTTCAGGGGCTTTTAGAGTCCGGTATTACCTATCTTACAGAGCTGGCAGATATGGCAATGCAGGAAGCCCATGTGGCGGGTGTGTTACATTCTCTTATCATTGACGGCATTTTTAACGGTGTAGGCGGTGTACTGAGTTTTCTGCCGATTATCGTAACTTTGTTTTTCTTTCTGTCCCTTTTAGAGGACAGCGGCTATATGGCTCGTGTGGCATTTATTATGGATAAGCTGCTTCGAAAGCTGGGGCTTTCTGGCAGAAGTATTGTGCCTATGCTGATTGGTTTCGGATGTACAGTTCCGGGCGTTATGGCAAGCCGTACTCTTCCTTCTGAACGAGACAGAAAGATGACAATTCTTCTTACTCCATTTATGAGCTGTACTGCAAAGCTTCCGATTTACGCATTTTTTACAGCGGCATTTTTCCCGAAACACGGAGCGCTTGTAATGATTTCTCTGTATGTTTTCGGAATTGTAATGGGAATTATCATGGCATTGATTTTTAAGAAGACGGCGTTTAAAGGGGAAGCGGTTCCTTTTGTTATGGAGCTTCCTAATTATCGTATGCCGGGGTTGAAAAATGTGGGGCATTTGTTATGGGATAAGGCAAAGGACTTCCTTCAGAGAGCTTTTACTGTTATCTTTATTGCAACCATTGTAATCTGGTTCTTACAGAACTTTGACACAAGCCTGAACATGACGACAAATTCACAGAACAGTATTCTGGCTTTAGTTGCCGGTAGGCTTGCACCTGTTTTTGTACCTGTGGGATTTGGGGATTGGAGAATTGTGACAGCCTTAATTTCCGGTTTCTTGGCAAAGGAAAGTGTGGTATCTTCTCTTACAGTATTATTTGGAAGCACCGCTGCGTTGCAGAGCAGCATAAACATACCGGGAGCAGTGGCATTATTGGTATTCTGCCTTCTTTATACCCCTTGTGTGGCGGCAATCGCCTCTGTAAAACGTGAGTTGGGTGGGAAATGGGCAACAGCTATGGTAGTTGGACAGTGCGTAATCGCATGGATTGCAGCATTTGCAGTTTACCATATTGCAATCTTACTTTAAATTTACAAAAATTAAGGAGCTGACGCTTTTATTGCATCTTTGGAATATTTATACATTTTATGCTCAGCCTGTGCTTACTTTGAGCTTGCAATCTCAAAGCGTGCTCGACAAATTCGCTAAAAGTGTATAAATATTTCGCAAGAATGCTAAAAGTGACAGCTCTTTATTTTTCAGATAGACAAGAAATGTCCATCATTTGTTCAATCATGTGATGAAGGGACTGTGCTTTTTCTGATGAACTGGCTTTATAATAAGTTTCTTTTCCTTCTCTGCGGGTTTCTACCAGTCCGCTGCTTCATTTAAAAGCCGTAAGTGATGTGCCACCGCCGGACTGCTCATATCCATCAGGGCAGAGATATTGATTACGCATTCTTCGCAGTAGGCTAAAAATTCCAAAAAATGCGAATACGTGTGGTGTCACTGAGCTGCTTGAAGATAGAAGCAACAATTTGAAATTTTTCTGTGTCAGGTATATGTTCTATTAAATGTTCCCCATATTCT